>SXGQ01532750.1_pt1 | contig 32066 bp, 23 predicted proteins | sample 3178371 | NCBI WGS metagenome assembly SXGQ01 (sample SAMN11356859, study PRJNA531348) | freshwater metagenome | isolation source: freshwater sample F1-20 | place: China: Fuxian Lake, Yuxi | collected 2017-12-25
GTTCTAGTGTTTGTTCTAGTGTTGGTTCTAGTGCTTGTTCTAATACCGGTTCAACTGCTTCTTCTAATACCGGTTCTAGTGCTTGTTCTAGTGTTGGTTCAACTGCTTGTTCTAAGACTGATTCAACTGCTTGTTCTAAATTAGCAGGTTCCGCCATATTTATAATATATTAAATATTTAATATTTAATATTTAAATCATTGAATAATGTTTTAATGTTGAACTAATAACATTAAATACATTTTCTACATTTACACTATTTCCCAATTGTTTATAACTTTTTTTATCATCAATTGCTAACTTGAAGTCTTCCGGAAATGATTGAAGTCGCGCACATTCACGTGGTGTTATATAGCGTTTTTCTTTTCCATAAATAGGAATTTGTGATATTGCTACTAATGTTGGAAAATATTTACATTTTTTTACCCTTATTCCAGACTGACGAATTTGAATGAAATGGTTAAAGATGCTATCGTTTTTCGTGACAGGTCCTGCTTGCCATTCTAATTTGCCAAAAATTTCACGTTGTTTTAATAATGCTTTATGTTTTGTATACCAAGTATCTAAAATAGAATAATATTTTTGCACTAATGGGCGATTATTCTTAATGCAGTCACGTTTCCATGCTGGAAATAAATTTAATTGCTCTTCCTTATAATTAATAAAAGCATCATGTATCATTAGTGTAGGAGAGAGTTTTTCCCCTACTTCCATTTGTTTAATAATTTCATCCCATGCTTCTAATGTTTCCAAAATACTAGAATTAATATAATATTTTGAAGACACATTTTCATTATTTATAAACTTATTAAAATTAATAGTCTTTGGATCAATAGTAGGGTTTAGAACAATAGTAGGATTTAGAACAATATTAGTATTTTGAATAACTAATTCTTGAAATGTTTTAAGAACACATACAAAATAGACGCGTTCTCTTTGTTGGGGAATTCCATAATTATGTGGGGATAATTGAAAAAGTGTTAGATTATAACCTATTGAATCTATTTTTTCTTTAATATAGTTAATTACTTCACCGTTGCTTACTTTTAAGATATGCTTTACATTTTCTAAAAACATAAATTTTGGTTTTTTTTCTTTGGCAATTCTTATTATTTCATCAAATAATAAACCTCTTGAGTCTTCAAAACATTTTTTCTTGCCTCCATTACTGAATGCTTGACATGGAAATCCTGCAGTTAATATATCAAAATCAGGAAGCTCAGTTGGGTTAATTTTTTTTACGTCTTCTACAGGTTTTATTCCATAATTTTCCAAATATACTTCGCGACAATCTTTATTAATATCGCACGCTAAAATACATTTTGCACCTAACTTTTTTAATGCTTGATGAAATCCGCCTATTCCACAAAATAAATCAATAAAAGTTAGCGGTTCTTTTAATGATGTGGTTTCCATTTATAACATTTTATAAATTATTATTAAATTATTATTAAACTATTATTAAACTATTATTAAACTATTATTAAACTATTTATTAATACTTTAATACTTTCTATTTTTGTAGTAAATTTATTTTTTAGTTTTTTTAGATTTATTAAATTTTTTAGTTTTTTTATATTTTTTAGTTTTTTTTATATTTTTACTTTTCTTTGACCTTCTTCTTTTTGTTTTTTTTCCACCAGTTGTAGTTATTTTAAATTTTTTAAATGATCTAGGTTGATTAGGTAGACTAGTTGGATTAGTTTGATTAGGTAGAATAGTTGGATTAGTTTGATTAGGTAGAATAGTTGGATTAGTTTGACTGTCGTCAAAATATGCACGACGTTTTAAACTTGTCGATGCAATATATTCTTCTATAGCTTGACATATATCTTCATTAATATTACTTAAAAGATCATGAACAGAAGTATTAGAAATTTTAATAAGATTATCCGTTTCATCATTAAAAATATCAATAAGTAAAGGTTTTGATAATAGTGAATACAGTTTAGGGTCCTTATGTGAATACACTTTATGTGCCAATGAAATACCTTCTTGCTCTAATAGTATCCATAAAATATCTTTGATAAACTCAATATAATTTTTACTATTAGAACGATAATATTTATAACATTCATATATTATTAATCTTAATAGTTCATAATGTTTTTTATAATTATTTTTTATAGTAATTATATCTCCATGGAAAGCTAATTGATTTTGCGCAAAACCAAGTACTGTTTCTTTAAAGCACCATTCATTTGTATATTTATAGTTTCGTGCTCTTGGGTCAATACCCTTTCCAGTGAAGTATGTTAAATAATGCTCATTATATAACTCACTTAAAAATTTCGAAGGTGAAAAATCACTCATATTATACTATAATATATAATAATATATTATAGTATATTATAACTTTACAAAATGATTATTTTCTTGTAAAAAGTTATGTTTTAGATAAGGTTTTCAATCGTATTCTTCATTTGGACCATTTGCATAATCACCATCCTCATCATTATCATAATCAAAATCATCATCGTCTGGTATATTATTCATACTATATTCTTCGGCATCTATTGCTTCATCATTTGTTGTTTGTTCATCCATTGCTAAATCATACAATTCTTTATTCATTGCCGTGACATTATTATTTTGCTGTAATTTTTTCTCTTTTATTGCTTGCTTTTCTAATGCTTCACGCTCTTCATCGTAGTTTTCTTTAACATATTGTGTTATTCCTTTTTGCATGCCTTTGTTCCATTTTTCTAATTTGTTATTTTTCAAAATATTTTCAATTTCGCGCTCTTCATCTGAGAGATTTTTAAGGAAATCAGTAATTAAATCTTTTTCTTTTTCTTTTGCCATATTAATTTTGTCTTTTACTTTCTTATAACCGTTATTAATTAAATTATAATGATTATTCATTATACTGGAATATTCAAGTATATAATTTACACTATTTTTCAAAAATTCGTCTTTGTCATAATCATTTATTTGTAAATCTTGAACTTCTAATAAAAACTCGGGAGAATGATTAATAGTTAACAATTCATAATATAAAGTATAAAATATATAGTTGTAAAACAATATTACTACTTTTTCGTCAAATATACTATTAATTTTTACAGTTTTAGATGAAGAATAGTCGCTCACAAGAAATTTATTATATAAAAATACTGGCATTAATTCTAGCAATATTTTGCATTTATTAGAAATTATTTTAAAAGCCACTATTAATTCGGGTCTTGCGTTGAAATTGTTAATATTATTATAATATTTTTGCACTATGTTATAAATATCCTTATTGTGAATATCCGATAATTTCCAATGTTTTGGAATTGCTCCATAGTTTACATTTTTATTTAACATAATTGACGGAAAAACATATAAAAAATTGATAATATAATTTTGATAAAATTTAGTGTTTTCTACATCAATTGTTAGTTCTAAATTTTGAGAGAATTTAGCAAAATCACTTTTACTAATATTAGATTGTTTACTTATTATTTGTAATATATTTTGCTTAAGTCCTACAATTGATTTTCCTAAGTAATTTTTGAAATTACGAAGTTCTGAATTTTCACTACTTACAATAGAAAAATCATCTAATAAACTTTCCAATTTAGTTATAAGTTCATCATCTAATTTATAATAACTATTTTGTGTGTATGCTTCTATTAATATTCGCATTAGTTCAATATTATTTATAATAGGATAATTTGTTGCAATATGTATTATATTTTTCTTGCTTATAATATGTATTAGTTCTACAAAAGAAGAAAAATTATAAACTTTCCCCTCGCTTTTGAGAGATTCTATCATTTCACGCAATTGTTTAGTACTATCAAAATTGCTCGGTTTATCCAAGCATAGTCCTTTTAATTCTTCATCAATTGGTAATAAATTAGCAAAATTACAAAAATAAATAAATGCCTTATATACTAGGTCTTCACTAAAACTGGTAGTTTGTGAAATTATTTTTTGTTTTGTATTTTCCTGATTATATAACTGTGGAGCATAAGTCAATAAATCAATGCTATTTAATATATTATTATAAAACTTAACTTCTTTATTACTTAGCGCTATGGAATTATCTTCGCTTATAAAGTATTCATTTGTATTTTTGCTTGAATTACAGCATGCATTTTCTAAGAAAGGATTATCGTTGGAGTTTTTAAGTAGCGGAGTATTTTTTTTGACAACATTTTGTATTTTTTCTATAATATAATAACTTGAAAATATTGCCTTAGATTCAATCGTTTCTTTTATATTATTTTTTTCCCCACGAGAGAAGGTTTCATATAATGTAGTTTTAAAACCATCATCAATTGCACTAATATTTTCAGATGAAATTTTAATATCATATAATGGTGGATTAAATGTATGCCAATTATTTATAGATAAGTATTCGGGTATTGCGTCAATTGCTACTTCTTCTGAAAGTAAATAACTACGTTTTTTATTTAAATGGACTGCTAAATCTTTATTTGTTATAATATATCTCTCTATAAGTGCTTCTATTTTTTTTATAATAGTAGACTCAGACATTTTTAATATACTATTCCATGGTTGAATTGAACTTTTTATTTTGTTTGCTACACAAGCAATATAGGCAATTGTTGTTTTGTCTTCCTCTCCGTCCAATGGATAACCTTTAAACGATTTAATACAACCAGGAAATGTTTTTTTAGAATTTAAAGATGGAATATTTATTTGAATAGCATATATTATGAAAGTTAGTGTTAATAATAATAATGATGAATTATATGTTTCCTCATAACTAGGCATTGTCTTAACTTTTCCCTCTTTTTTTGTAGCCTTTGAAAGAATTTCGTCATATTGTTTTTTTGTTGGAATACTTGAATTTTGAATAGTTAACACATTATTTATAATTAATTCATGATTATGTACTATATTAATACCTATCATTAAACTCATTGCCTTTACTATGTTTAATATTATTTGAGTATTTGGATTCAACGATTTTGATTTAACTACTTCTGAAACCTGTGCGTCAGGACTAATAGTATATTCATTTTCTAAGACCGCACGTGTTTGTAATTTATATCCTTTATCATCATAACCCTCATCATTATTAAACTCTATAGATTTAATAATGTAACCAGTATATTTATCAACCCAATAATTATTATCATCACTTAGCGTTCCTTGTTCTGCACATATATAATCTAATTCTTTTGCAAAATCCATTTTGTTAATAAAAGCATTTGCCAATTTCAATAAAAATAATGGTATTAATGGTTGTCCTGTTTTAATACAATATAACATGTATGGACTCTCATCTTTAATTGCCTCACGAGTAAAGTTTAGACAAAATTTTTTTATTGTAGAATATTTAAATGCTATGTCTTTCATTTTTAATATGCCATCTCTCAACTTTATATACGGAGACGCTGTTTTATCTTCATAACCAATATTGGGGTCTTCTAAACTTAATAAATAATTATTTGTAGTTTCTCGTTTTATCTTATTTATATTATTAATTGCTTGAATTCTGGCTTTCGAATTTTCATAATTAGTATTGATTTTACCTTTAATATCTTCTATGCTTAAATCATATTTGCTTTCAAAATTTTTCAATATTTCATCTACTTCCTTATTGATATTTGCTTTTTTGGCATCAGCAAGTGTTAAACACTTGTCATCTTTTGATATACACGCTTTATTTGAATCACAAAAAATTTGGTTGGATTCAATATAAAAATTATCTTCAAATTTAGGATCTATTATCCACACATCATTAGTTCTTATATAAACATAATTTTTGTTGCTTCCTTTATCAACTAATATAGCGTAATCGCCATCGCTAATCTCTCTTTTTTCATCTATTATTGCTTTTGCTTCACGAAATGCTCGTGGTTTAGTTAGATTCATAAGTGTCATTAATTTATTACCTAAAAAATCTGTGAATTGTTTTGTATCCATGGTTGTTCTCTCCGTTTTATATTCATTTAATATGCTATAAAAAGTATTATCATATATTGAATCAAAATATATAAGTTTGTTATTATCATTTTCCAAAGATTGTAATGTACTATATTTTTTAGACAATACATATTTTTCGCATGTATTTTGCAAAGTATCTAACTCTCCTTTTAATATATCTTTTGACGAAACTTGCAGGGCATCAGTTTTAGTTTCATCTTTCTCTCGTTCTTGTTCTATAGTTTTGTCTTTTTCCTTTTCATATGCTTTTATAAAATTTTCAAGCAAATTACCTACTATTAAGTCCATTATGTTTTTATTAATACTTTGCATGAAAAATTCAGCACTGTCAATTTTGACCATATAACTATACAATTCTTCGGTGTTATTTAAGTGCTCCTCAGCAATTTTATAAAAATTAAACAATTCATCTTTTAATTCCTTTGTTAAAAGACTAAATGAATAATTTATATTTGCTCCGCGTTCACTATTATTGGCAAGCTCTTTAATAGTTCTTATTAAATTTGAAAAATTGGTTTCCTCATATTTATAATTTTTCTTATATAAATCAACGTTTGAATTAATTATTTTTTTTATAGCTTTATAATCTGTGACATGTAAATTATATAAATCAATATTTAATGCTTGCAAATCATATATAAATTCTATTAAATTATATTTGCGATATTCTAATGAATTAGTTTTATATGTGCTAATGTATTCTTTAATAAAAGAACTATTTGTAGGTATAAAAGATTCAAGTAAATAATTCATTTTTTCCAAATAAGGAAGGTCTAATGATTCGTCAATATTAAAATTATTAATAGTTTGTAATAACTTATTATCATGAATAGTTGCGTGACTATTTATAAAATTATCCTTATTATAATTTTCTAAAACATATTTGTTATAAAGCGTATTTTTATTTAATAGTTCATGATAATTTATAAAATTAAGATTTAAGTTTGCCCTATCACATATAGTTGTATAAGGACTATTAATTTTAGAAAAATTAAATAACGGTAAAGGCAATGTAATAAAACCTATTATATTTACAAAATCATTTGGAACCAACTTACTTATTTTATTGAATTTTTTACTATTTATATAATAAGTTTCTAACATATTTAATCCCTCGCTATAGACATCAATAACAAAACGACTTTTAGATAATTCACCTTTGAATATACTATAATTATAAAAATCATCTACAATAGAATTTACCATTTCTATTTGGGTGTTTACATTTATATTTTGCTCACTATTATTAGAATAATTATCTAATAGTTTAATTAAAGATTTAATATGCTCTTTATAAGTATTTATTTTTTCTTTTGAACTATTATTTGCCCATTTCAATGCTATAGTATTTAGTGTTTCTATAAATTCTCCTAAATGTTGATAATTATATGCATCATTATCTTGTAAATCGTCTGTTTCATCTGTTTCATTTATTATTAAACTGCGAACATTTGACAATACAGGTAATATGTAATATAATTTTTTATTTAAATTAAATAGTTGTTCTTTTAAATGCTTATAATGTTGTCCGCGATCTTCTATTAATGATGGATTATTATTAGCATCAAAATGAGAATATATGTTTCGCAATTGTATATAATAATTTATTTCATTGTGAATTTTATTAAGTACTTCTTCAGTGCGTTGCTCAGGCAAATAAGCATTTATTAACTTATCTAAATAATCATTTGTTTGTTTATCTAAACTATAGCGCTGTTCTCCTTCTGAAACATTTACTTCGTGTTCTAAATCATCTAATTCCGCACCTAGTTCAATGGTGTCTAGTATTATATTTTCTAAATCAGATTTATCAGTATAGACTTTTAAATCATAGTCTAATTCTTGTGTATTATCTTGATTTAAATAACTTTCTTCAGTATCATCGCTGTTGCTTATTGATTGTACTTTTTCTTCTTGTGAAACAAGTAATTTTGTTTCATCTAACTTTTCACGAACTATTATCTTTTCAATATTTAAATTTTCTGGAATACCAGAATAGGCAAAATCAATATATAATAAATCTTTAGTTGGTAAGGTAGTGATTTCTATCATATCATTTTCTATATTTGTAATAATACCATTTAGCACTTTTGGTATTGGTTCTCCAAAATAAATAGAGATGTATTTTTTCATTTCTAAATTATTTTGAGCAACAAAACTCGGACTTTTATGCCTACTCAATAATATTATGTTTGCTATTGATTCTTCTTCTAGTTTTCCTAATTGAGTTATATTTAATGTGATTATTTTATCTGCATTTATTAATACTATTTTTTCTTGGTTAATATATTTGATAAAATATATTTTATCATGCAATGAACTATTACTAGGGGCATCTAATTGAATAATATCTCCTAATTGAAGATTAATATTGTTTATTATAGGTTGTGCTTCTTGTGCTTCCTCGCCTTCTTCTTCCTGTTCCTCTTTGAATTCTACTTCTTCCATTTTACTCATAGCAATCTTATATTTATATTAGAAATTAATATAATTCTAATATTATTTCCAGTTAAATATTAATTCAAACCTTTTAAATATAATATTTAAAAGGTTTAAAGATTTATTATGATGTAATATTATTATCTTAGATTAAATTCTATGGTATCTATTACAAATTCAATTAATCTTAATGTTACAAATGTATTAAACAATGAATTCAATTATTTTAATATTAAAAAATATACTTTCAACAATAATGAATATAAAATTATTAGATATGTTAAGGAAAAGTTAAATAATTTATTAATTTTAGGACTTCATGATAATTATTATGAAGTTTCTAAATATCGTTCTGTTATTATTAGAAATAATAAGGTCGTGTGTTTTGCTCCAGAAAAATCATTAGACTATTCTCTTTTTGTAAATAACTATAGCACAGAAAATAGTTGGTTAGAAGATTATGTTGATGGAACCATGATTAATGTATTTTATGATAATATTAAAGAAATTTGGGAAGTTGCTACACGTTCTAGTGTTGGTGCAAATATTGTTTTCTTTAATGATGTTAAAAACTACAAATATTTTGATAATAACAACTATTTTAAAGATTATTACAATCTAACATTTCGCTCTATGTTTTTTGAGGCGTGTAATAGTTGCAATTTAGACCTTAATTGTTTAGATAAAAAATATGTGTATAGTTTTGTATTACAACACCCATTTAATCGGATTGTTACTCCTATTATTACACCCATCATTTTTCTGGTTAAAGTTTATGAAATTATTCATCCTATTAATAATGTGCTAAGTAGTGATAATTTAAATCATGTTATTATTAATGAAATTGATATTCAATCGTTAGTAAATGCTCCGCCATATATATTTATTAATAGCAATATTAAATTTGTTAATAAGTATCCAGTGACAAATTTTCAAGAAATTAAAGATTATTATTCATCTGGAAATGCTGGATATAATTGTGTTGGATGCTTTTTATATAGTAAAGATGGAACACGTAGCAAAATTAGAAATGCGAGTTATGAAGAAGTACGAAAACTTAGAGGAAATCAACCAAAACTCCAATTCAATTATTTGACTTTAAAGCAGCAAAATAAAGTGGGAGAATTTTTACAATATTATCCAGAACACACTGTCATCTTTAATAAATTTAAACTTGCCATGTATCATTACACTAATAATTTATTTATGAATTATATTGGTTGTTTTGTTCGTAAAGAAAAACCATTAAAGGAATATGAATTTGAATATAAAACACATATGTATAAATTACACGAAAAATATAAGACCGAACTTAAACCAAATCAAAAATCTATTGATAAGAAATTTGTAATTGATTATGTAAATACGCTACATCCAGCACAACAAATGTTTCTGATTAATTATAAGAGCCCTCATTATAAAGGAAGTTGTGCACTGAATCATGAGTCTAGTGTAGTTACTGCTAATACTTGCCCAACAAGCATTATTAGTGAAAGTTCAAAAGAAGAAATGGATTGTTCTATTTGAATTTTTAATTTTTACTTTTGCTTTTTACTTTTTAATTTATAATTAATAATTTAAAAATTAATTATTTATAATAAATATTTTAAAAACAAAATATTTATTATATACATAATACATTATGGGAAATCTATGTGATGTTTTTTCTTTTAATAAAGAAACTTATAATGCTACAAAAAATGATAAAAAAAATAATAATAATCATGTTCCGTTTTTAGATATTTCTACTATTCAGTATACTGAAGATGCCGAACCCCCATCTTATAGTCAAGTACGTAATGCAAAGACTAACGAATACAATGAATTTTTAGCACGCTGTGATTAGTTGGGGTTTTAACATCACTTATACGTGGTACCAAGTTGTTGGATCGAGGGCGGCGTTCCGTGCCTTTCTTGCTGCTTTTGACAACGCCTTCGCCTTTCTTGCTGCTTTTGACAACGCCTTCCTTGCTGCTCTCTCCGCAGCAACTTTATCAAACGCGGCGTCCCAAACATTCCTACGTCCTGACATTCCGCGTGCTGCCGCCTGTATGATTATCGCCGCCCGCTTCTCAGCAACCACTCTAGCAGCCGTCGCCTTTATATTGACTCCCACCATCACATCAGCAACCCACACATTATGCCGCTTTTTTTCATTCGTATCCCACTTGTAACCGACTAGAGGTGTCTTTGCTAACTTCTGCGACCGCCAGCGGAAGAAAGCTTGAACGTAATACTTGCCAGCCTGTGTGCACTGCATCTCAATTATACAGAGCCGCATCGGATGCAATCCCCACAGGTTGGCAAGCATGCGGTCGGATTCGTCAATAATATTAACGAATATAAGTGCTATTTGCCTCCTTGCCGCTCTCCCCCTTGCTACTGCCTGTATGATTGTCGCGGCGGAGCGACCCTCCCATACAAGGTGCTTCCCATCCTTGCTCCAATCGTCAACATAGTCTTCTTTCATGAACTTTTTGACTTCTACCACAGAAATTACACCAAAAGACACACGCTTCTTGTCAAACTCGTCATTATCACCAAATAGGGCACTTTTACGCACTGGTTGTGTTTGAACTCCGACTTCGGAGTCGTCCGAATCGTAAGATTCGTCTGTGTTGGTCTGGGATGCTGCTTTTAGTGCTGCTGCCTCCCTTTCTTGTGCCTTTTCTTCTGCCCATGCCACAGTGAGCGCCCATGCCTCTTCATCTGTAAGAGGTTTATGTTTAGGTTTAAATACACGTTCTTCAGCATCACTCAACGCAAAACACACTTTGTTTGTGTTATTGTCTTTGACTTCTTGCTTGCTAATCTTACTAGCATCAAGTGGTTCCAATTGTGGAACTGGAACTACTCGTGGAAAGCAAGACTTAACAATGCGCTTTGCTAATCCAGCATAGCAATTCATTGAAACTTGTTTATTGACTCTTGTTTGTTGCTCTTAGACTTTTCATAATAGATAAAAAAAAGGTATCAATTTTTTTTATCTATACATAAACTATATAAGTAAATTATTTTGAAGTAAAATATTCTTTAATAGAATTAATTAACAAAATAGAAGTATTAATACATTCTTCGTAATTTAGCAAAATATCATCTTTTGTTATCTGATTTTTATAAGACAATTTAATAATGCTAAAATTATCGTGAGGATGTTTCTTTAAGAAACTAACATAATTTAGATTTTTTGAATTAATAAAATATTTATCATAAAAATTAAATTCGATGATTTTACCAATAGTATAATCTTCATTTTCTAACCTAATACTATATGAATTTTCCATTGTATCTTCAATTTCTTGGATATAATCCATATTTTCTTTAATTAGTTTTAGTGAATTATATAATTTTTTAATTAGTATATTTGTAGCGATTTCAACTAATTTAAAATTATCATAAATACCAATGGTTTCAATAATATAATCAAAACTATCTTCTTCGAAAATGCGTTTAGCATCTAAAATCATCCAATCTTTTTTCATAATTTCAATTTCTTCTTTTCCATATTTTTGTTTTAATTCTGTTTCTTTTAATTCCCAAGCATCTTTAATTTTTACTTGATCTAGGGTATTTCCATAACTACAAGTGCTTACTACATTAAATGTTCCATCATTTTTAGCATTGCTAATAGTAAATTTAGCTTCTAAATGTAAATGTTCTTTATACATGTTTGAATCAATTTTTGGTCTTAAGCGAAGCAAATCAATATAATCACCACTAATTGGATCAGGAGGAAAAATCTTCTCTACTTCTCCCCTAGTTAAATATTTACCTGTTTTAATATTTTTAATTTGAAAATCCTGACTTGTTATATAAATAATAACATTCGAATCATTGCCTTTATTAATTTCTAAAACATATTCATCGTATGGAAAATCTTGTAAAGCATCAATATGAATAGGAATACAACTTAAGCGTTGCTTAATTAATTCGTTATTTAAGCGAGATTTATTAGTAAATATTTTTACATTATTTTTTTCATACGGATATGTCTCAATGGCAATAACTGGAATATCTGATAAAATTACTCTACGCAATCCATTAGCATAACTAACATTTATATTACTTAATGTAAAACTTAATATTCCGCTTTGTTCTTGCATATTTGAAATTATTGCTTTAGTAGACATTTATATTTATATAAATATATATACGTCTTATATTTTTTCAATTTTTATTTTAATTGTTTTAATTGTTTTAATTGTTTTAATTGTTTTAATTGTTTTAATTGTTTTTAATTGTTTTAATTGTTTTAATTGTTTTTAATTAATTAAAATAATTAGTTTAATTATATATTAAAAATTATTATTAAAAATTAATAATATAACTTTTTAGATGAGTTGTATATTATACTATAGCAATTTTTGTGAAAATTGTAAAAAATTGCTAATTATATTATCGAAGTCAGGAATTAAAAATAACATACATTATATTTGTATAGATAAGCGAATACAAAAAAATAATGCAACTTATGTAATATTGGAAAATAATCAAGAAATATTATTACCTAATACTGTTAATGCTGTTCCAGCACTAATGTTAATTAACGATAACTATAAAGTTTTATATGGCGATAATATTACTAATTATTTAAAACCAATAGAACAAATTGTTGTTCAAAAAGCAACAAATTTTAATGGAGAACCAGCTGCTTTTAGATTTGATGGGATGTCTAGTGGAGTAGTATCTGATAATTTTAGTTTTTTAGACCAAAATAGTGATGATTTGTCAGCAAAAGGAAGTGGTGGTTTAAGACAATTATATAGTTATGCTACTATTGATTATAGTGATAAAATAGAAACACCTCCAGATGATTATGTTCCAGATAAAGTAGGAGAAGTAAATATTAAAAATTTAGAACAACAAAGAAATAGTATGACAAATTAAAATAGCATGTTTATTATAATTTATATTATATATTATAAATTATATTAATATTTAAAGTAATAATATTATTTTTACTATTAATGAGTACTATTAATACTAATGAGTTACTATTAGATAGTACTAAAGCTATTATTCTGATAAACTTTTACAAAATATTTAAAGATTTAATAATCGATCTAAATAATAGTTTTAAAGACAAAATAGGGTTTGTTATTCAAAATAATAAAGATTATCAAAATATTATTAATTATAGTTTACCCAACTATAAAGAAAATATGAATGCAGATGAATATATTAATTCATTAGATTTAACATGTTTAAGTGTTGAATTTATGGAATCTATTAATAATGTATATGAATATTGTAAACGGACATTTGCAATAAGAAGTATTGATATTTTATACCAAAATGAGGATATTTTTTTAAACAAATCAAATGTTAAAGTTAATGAAGAAAATCCACAAATTATTAACACAATATTTTTACCAGATATTGAATTTTCTGATTTATACTATGATGATACAAGCGACCTAACAAAGCAAACATTATGGAAATATTTACAATTAATATTATTTAATATTATTACTACTATTGATGATATCTCATTTTTTGGTGATTCATTAGAATTACTCAAAATAATTGATGGTGAGAAATTTTCAAGTAAAATACAAAGCACTATTGAAGAACTATCAAAAATATTCTCGCCTAAAGAAAATGCAGATACAAATAATGATACAAATAATGAAACAAATAGTGAAAATGTTAGTAATAAACCTGATTTCACCGAAATGTTTGATATGTCTAATAATCCATTTAATATGTTTAATGAAATGTTTAATAATACAAGTGAGACTAATGACTCGTCGGGAAATAATAATGATTATGCTATTCCAGATAAAGAAGAACTATTTTCACATATTAATAAATTAATTAATGGCAAAATTGGGTCATTGGCCAAAGAAATAGCCGAAGAAACAACTAAAGATATGGATTTAGATGCGGAAAATATAACCGATGTTAATGATGTATTAAAAGGATTTATGAAAAATCCTACGAAATTATTAGGTCTTATTAGTAAAATAAGCAATAAAATAAATAGCAAAATGAAAGATGGTTCATTAAAAGAAAGCGAACTATTAGAAGAAGCAACAACTGTTTTTAAAAACATGAAAAATATGCCTGGAATGGAAAATTTTAATGATATTTTTAAATCTATGAATTTAGATCAATTTATGCCTAAGGGAGGTAAAATTAATCCTAGTGCTTTTCAAAATATGATGGAACAAAACGTTAAAATGTCTAAAATGAAAGAACGTATGAGAAAAAAAGCTGAAACTAAGGGTGATACCAATAAAACTAACACGAGTTATAGAGTGAATTATGATTCTAATAAATCCAAAATTCCATCTTCTTCTTCCGATAATATTAAATTAGATGATTTAACTTCTAATCTCTCATCTTTAATGGAAGAAATGAAAAATAATACTAGTTTTATTGATGATATTATTAAAAAACAAGGACGACAAGATGCTAATACTAATTCTATGTCCAGTGATAATAATTCTAACCGAAAATCTAATAATAAACGAAAAGTAAATAAGAAAAAATAATTAATGAAACTATTAATTATAATTTAGTGTATTATTTAGAAATACTTAGTCTATTATTATAGCATAATTTTTATAATTTAATAATTATAAAAATTATTTGATACATTTATACATTTATACATTTTACGCATTTATACGAAATAATTCTTAAAATATATTATAAGCTTATTATAATATAATAAATTATGACTAATAACGAACATTATATAGGGAAAAAAAATGTAATTACTAATGATAATAATGAAAATGTCATATTGAAAGATAATATTGTAAATAATATTGAAAATGAAAATGAAAATGAAAATGAAAATGAAAATGAAAATGAGAATGAAAATGAAAACGAAAGTATTAAAAGCAATGCACTTTGGTTAAATAATCCTACTATTTTATTTGATAAAAATGCTATTACGCAATTATGGCCTATGGAAAATATGACACGAGAACAAAAGATTAATGCTATATCCAGATTAGTTATTTTATTAACACTAATAGGATTTCTATTTTTAAATAATATAAAAATTTTGATTACCGGAATAATTGCATTACTAATTTTACTTTTTACATATTATATATTAAATAAAAATGCTAATTTAAACAATGTAAAAGAAACATTTAGCAATGAAGAAATATATGAAAAAGTAAAACATAATTTTACAAATCCTACTTCAGTAAATCCATTAATGAATATACAATTACCAGAAATACAAGATAATCCCAACAGACTTGAAGCTGCTCCCTCGTATAATAATGCTGTTAAAAATAGTATTAATGAAGAAACAAAAGATTTTATAGTCAATAATTTTGATAACAACGAAAATATAAAAAATAATTTATTTAATAATCAAGCAGATAATTTTGAATTTGAACAATCAATGAGGCAATTTTATACAACAGCAAATACTCGAGTTCCTAATAATCAAAAAGAATTTGCTAGATTTTGTTATGGAAATATGGCTTCATGTAAAGATGGTGATGTAGAAAAATGCTTACAAAATAGAATATTAGATACAAATATATAAATCATGTAATATTTATTAATAAATATTCCAAAATATTTATTAATATAATTAATATAGCAAAAAAATAATATATTAAATTATTATAAATGACTGAGACTATTGCTTATCCATATATATTTGATTCGATGTCTAGAATAGGTAATGATTCTCCGGCAATTGACCAACGTAATATTCAAAATGTAAATAATGCCAATTATAATTTAGAAAATTATTATCCAAGTTGCCCAATGAGCAAAGCGCAAGATTTTGCTTTAACGCAACCATATGTTTTTTATAAAGGTTCTCATGAAGGAGGTATTAAAGGTTGTGAAATTGAAGCAAATAATGAGTTAAAATATACCCATATATCACGCCCAGCATGTAAATTAACATTAGTCACCAGACCTTTCTTAACTGTTCCTTATTTAGGAAAAGGTTTAGGAGATTGTGATATGGAATTTCAATTAAAAACAGGACAATTTGACTTAAATAAAAAAACTGTTAATAACACTATGGAACAATCTTTTTCGGAATACAAAAATTATCCTTTAATTGACTCTATTAAAGAATCCGTTTCAAATAGTTCTTATATTATTGAAGATGATGCTATGAAAGGCTGGCAACGCGGAGGCATGAGTGCCCGTGAATTTGCACGCAATCAAGACAATAAGCAATAAACTTATATTATAAACATATATTATAAACATAATAATATATTAAATAGAAAGTAAGTATTTTATATACTTAATGTCATCAAAAATTGATTCTTTAAATGATTATTATAATAATATAGTAAACATAAACTATAATACTGAATTTTTATGTACTTATAAAAGCATGACTGAAGCATATTATAAAAATTTATGTTATCAAATACAAATACTACAAGCATTGAATATTAGCAAATATGATGATATTATAGTATTAAATCATATTGAGAAAATTTATTATTTTTTACAAAATTATTATGAAATTGATATTATTTTATTGGTATTAAAAGAAAAATATAAAAACTCTAATATCTCCCTTTTTATAGAAAATAATAATTCGGCATTATTTCAGATGTTATTTAGTTATGATTATTTTGATATTTTTCATAAATGCTTATGTAATTACTTGAGAGATAAAAAACTCAAAAAAGAAGAAACCAGCAATGAAATATATTTTAATGCATTAAAAAATCTTCTATTAGAAGAAGTTATTTAATGGTTTTTTTGTTGTTTATATATATTTATTATATTATATACTATATAATATAATATGTTTTTTGGAACATCGCAACAAGATAAATTTATAATACATGTTCTTAACAATAAAAAAAACGGATATTTTTTAGAGATTGGATCTGGTGAAGCAATTTTTAACAATAATACATATTTATTAGAAACGAATTTTAATTGGAAAGGAATAATGGTCGACAACAATCACTATTTTATAATGTCATATAGACTTTTTCGCACAAACAGTATTCATATAATGGATGATGCCAGAAAAATTGATTATTTAAAAATATTTGAAGAAAATAATTTTCCTAGAGCAATTGATTACTTACATATAGCGTTAGACGCAAGAACTGGATCTACAATAGAAACACTACATAAATTGGATCATGAAGTTTTTGATATGTATAAATTTGCTATTGTGACATTTCAACATACCGCTTGTTACCCTGGTTGTGCTAATACAAGAATAGAATCACGCACTATCTTAAAAAAAAGAGGATACATATGTGTATTTGAAGATATAAATAATGAATTTAATTTTCCTTATGAAGATTGGTATGTTAACCCTGATTTGGTTAATATGAATTATATTAACCATTTAATTGAAAATAATAAGACTAAATTTATTGAACATCCCATTACTGAAAAAACAATATATTGGAGAGACATCCAATATATAGAACATGTAGTTGAACCAGCAAGTGAACCTGCACAAGAACAAGCATCAGAACAAGCAAGTGAACCAGCACAAGAACAAGCAAGTGAACCAGCACAAGAACAAGCAAGTGAACCTGCACAAGAACAAGCATCAGAACAAGCAAGTGAACCAGCACAAGAACAAGCAAGTGAACCAGCACAATAACAAGCATCTGAACAAGCAAGTGAACCAATTGTCTAATTTAGTATTTTTTTTATGTTTCATATCTTTCATAACATTCTATTATTTAATATAACTACTTGTGCATAATTTCTTAATTATTTTATCATCATTATGCTGGTTATTATTTGCTATTGCTACCAATGTATGTGTATAATAATTTTGCTTGTTTTCATTATTTTGAAAATCAGGATTTTCTTTTGTCCATTTACTTAGTGCATAAAATTGCTTTGTTGATACATGTTTTATAACTCTTTTAATTTTTTCTTTATTAATATCTTTTTCCCAATTATCATCATCTTTAATGTATAATGACTCACGTTTTAAATCAGTACAATGAATAGGTCGTTGGTATAATCCTAATTTGTTCATATTTTCTATAATTACATTACTTAATCCATTTATTAATCCATTATGTTTTGTATAATCCAATTGTTGTAAACTAACTTCTATAGATTTTATAAAATCACTCATATTAATAGCATCTTTGCATTTTTCGTTTAAAAAAACTTGAATGTTAAATTTTTGATTTGTTGTTGTAAAATTATTTCCAACTTTGGGAATCAATTCTTTTATTGTATCAGTCAATTCTTTTATTTGATTTTGCTGTTGTTTTACTACTTCTAATATTAATTCTTTTGATAATGATAATTGATTATTTAAGTTAGCATTATTTTCATGTTCCATACATTTTTTTTTATGTCTATATAAGCCCGAACTGTATTTATATATTTTATTACAATTTACACACTCGTAATGCGTTTGGGGTTTTTTTGGGTTTTTTTGTATCCTGTTTGTATCATTTTCTCTTGTTTTATGCTTTTGGGTTGATAAATGTCTGACATAATCTTTTTTATTGCACGATTCAAATGCACAACATACACATTTGTAATTTTGGGGTTTTTGGGGTAAAATTTGTGTATCCATTATATATCATTATAGGATATATAAAAAAAACCCCTAAATAATTTTTTTTAAAAATATAATTTTAAAAAAATTTATGCTAAGAGTTTTTTAGGTTTAAAATTTGGTATTTACATCTTAAAGGTGTAACTGTGTTTTTTTTGAAATACATATTTTATTTTTATAAAAGACCTAAAAAATATAAAATTGGACATTTATAAATGTCCATTTTTCAAAAAAATTTTGAAATTTATTTTCCCAAAATTTACACATTTTTACATATTTTAATAACGCTAATAAATTAATATATATTATATTAATATTTAATCCATAAGAGTATTAGAAAGAATATAAGACTTTTATCAACATATTTTCATGTTTTTTATATTTGAAAAATTAAACTATGTTATTTTGATTTTAGATTTTAAAGATTTATTATTTCAAATTATATAAATTTAAAATAATAAATTAGATTATATAATAATATGACTTCAACAAGAAATAAAAATACTCAATTGAATTATAATTTAGAAAAATCTAACACAGAAAAATTATTACGAGAGAATTTATACTTGCACTCATCGTCAGGAAGACCTATTAGTGAATGTATTCCCTCATTGGGATATATGCCAAGTCATTTATCTAGAGAAGCATTGGCTACTAATTCTATAGATATTGAATCACATTTAAGAGGTATTGGTTCCACTAATTTAGAAACTCCTTGCGAGCCTATTGTTCCGAATATTACAAATTTAGAATTTAAAGATTATTTTGAGAGACAACAACATATAATAATGCCTTATCCGATGGTATATGAAAATAATCAACGTCCAATATTATCATAATAACATATATTTCATAATAACATATCTAATTATGCACCTAAATATTTTCCTTTACCTCTTGTAAACATTACAAAAGGAGTTCTTCTAACATTAATACAATCAGCATCAATTGTACTATTATTTATAGACACTACGTTTTTTATATTTGTGGTTGTATTGTTTTTTATACACTCTTGAGATAATCTATTTCGAGTGCTTGATTTAACTATATTAGCAAAATTTTGCTTTTTTAATGAATTTGATGAATAAATTCGATTATTTTTAACTGATTCATGTTTTATTGCATTTTGTTTTACATCAACTTTTTCACAATTTGTAGTAATACAAGTATCATTTATTTGGTATTGATTAATAAATCCTCTACCATTTATAAAATTAGGATCATATGGTTGAATAGATAATAATTTCGGAATATTATTTAATCCAATCATACCTTGTATCATTTTTCTTGATAAATTACTACCATTTTGACCAGGAACAAACACAACATTAGTGGTGGATGTGCGTGCTCCAGTGCCACGATATTGTTCAATTGCTTTAGATAATGTATCAATTTCAACGTCTTTCTTAAATTCTATATTATTATTAGGATATCTAAATCTGGGGTCAGGGTCATTTATAGGGTCATGATAAATAAAAAGACAATCTACATTGGCAAAATCACTTACACGAGATGTGTTAACTAAACTAGCAATTGTTAAAGTATAAAAATTTATTATATTAAAATAGTAAGAACTATTTATTAAATTTAATAAACTTGAACTCACATCTACGTATATATCTAAATTACTAAATATATAAAAAGTTTTACTATAATTATATCTTAGATCATAACCATAATCAGACGTTGCTGGTATATTAATACCTTCTAAATCTAATATATTTATAAGATTTGCATCAATAGGCTCTCTTATAATATTTTTAAATATTACACTCATTGATTCAACTACACTTTCAAAACTTATAGAATATATGTTATCAGGTATATTATTTATTTTTGCCAAGTTGCTGAAACTACTTTTAAAATAATTAGTTGCACGATCGTTTACAGGTAGTGAAGGTATTGAACTTATATTAAAAACCTTACTCACTTGAGATACTATATTATTAGTTAAAATATTGTTATAGTTTATTGTATTATTTATATTATGACTATTGTTAATTTTAGCATAGTTTAACGTTATATCTAGTAAATAATATTTGTTTAGGTTTTCTGTAAGAGACGAGAATTTGCTATTAATAATGTTTGTATTTATATTTTTTTTAATAATATATTTATTATCATGATACATGGAAAAATGAAAATGATTATATATATCATGCTGTGTAATTCCTGTTAAGCGATTGCCTAATCCTAAAAATATAATATTTGAAAAATCGGTTCTCAAATTTTTATTTTGATTGTTAAAACTTATATCTCTAGTATATAAAGTACTATTATAATCTAATACTTTTACATTAGTAAGATATATAATATTTGTAGTAGAACTAGAACCAAAAATAATTTTGCTATTGTTTTTTATATTTTGTATTATGTTTAAATTGTTAGTTTTAATTAGGAAAGTTTTAATAGTATTAATATTATAAGAATTAGTTGTATTAGTTGAATAATTGAGATTAGATCCATAATTTAAACTAAATTCATAATAATTAACATGTTTATAGTCTAATGTTAATTTATTATAAGATAATATATTACGATTTATACGATAGAAAGTACTTTGTTGTAATATAGTAAAATTATTATCGCTTGTAAAGCTAGTATTGTCGCTATTATCAATTACTAGTCTTGTAAAATTTGATTCGTTAAAATTTATATTACTTGAACTAGTTATTGTTGCATTTATAAAAGAAAATTCATTACTTATACCTATAATAGCATAACTTATGTCATTATAACCAATTACTGATGGAACCGGTGCATATTTTAAATATAAAAAATCGCGAATATTTTTTTGAAATATGTCAGAATTACTAAAATAATAATTTAAATGACGTCTAAAACGGTTATACCCTGTTAAAACATTGCTAGCTAAATAATTATTTATATTATAATATCTATCTTTTTCAAATAATGTATTACTTAACTTATCAAATAAATAATTATATGAGTTATCATTTGTGTTTAAATTTTTCACAAATAATATTTTACCGTTTTTATTATTAGATGAATCAAATATAAATTTCATATTATTTTTAATATTATTTTGAGTAATTAAGCAACAACTAGTTCTAGTAGTATTATTAATAATTTTTCCACTCACTAGTATTCTATTTTTATAAGTATTACTATTAGTACTTAAACTACTAAAAATGTTTTGCCAACTAGCATCTGTAGCATTATTACTTAAATCACAAATATTTGTTTTTATATATAAAAGATTTCCAACATTACTTGTATCAATAATATTATTTGTTAAAATAATATAGTTATTTTTAGTATTCAAAATAGAAATAGTCATAGTTATAATATATTTATAACTATGAATATTTAAATTATATGTTATTATAAAAATTCATATAAAATTATAATATTCTTAAAAAATTGTATGTATTTTATGTTAATACATCTGTATCATTAAAATACCATTGTGTTGCCAAATAGTGTGGTTTTGATTTTTCAATATTGCTATTTTTCTTAACTTTAAGACTTGGACCGTTAGTAGTCACTGAATCAATTTCTAAAGTTCCAACAGCATAATTATAATATTTCAAATCTGATAAATTACCAGAAAATCCACCATTGTAATTTACATATAAATTATCATAGTTTTGCTTAACAATATTAGACAATTTATGGCGTTTTGTTAAAGTTCCATTTATATATATATCACAAATATTTTGCGATGTGACTCGTATAATAACACCTACCCATTTTTTGATTGGTATTGCATCTACATATATATCATCATAATATGGCTTATTTACACTCTCGTTATTATGGAATACATTTAATCTTACTAACATTCCTAAAACAGGATAGTTAGTCATTAAATTATCACTAATATTTTTCTTACCATTATACAAATATACACCTGGCGCATTATTTGGTCCAAATAAACCACTACCTCCTTCGCCTTGTGAACTTGGCGAAGAACCTTTATTAAAAACATGTTTAAAATCTATAGTTTCATTATAGTTTATATCATTGACATATATCCAAAATGAATATGTAAATTCAACACCTCCATATTCGTTTTTACTTCTTAAAATAGGAATCGTTGTTTTTTGTCCTAAGTTTTGAGTAATAGTAAGTGCTTCTGTTGCGTCTTTCATTCCGCTTATTAAAAATGGTGCCTCTGATGGAGATAGAAAATAATATACAAGTTTACTGCCAATATAAAATAATATTGAAAAAAAAATCAATGCTCCTAGCAAGAAAGTCCCTCTAGCAATCATTGTATTTGAAGATACAAATTCACTAAAATCCCCAAATTTCTTTTGTGTTTCATATGGTATCATTGTCTTAAAATAATTATTAATATTTTCTAATACTCCTCCATTAGAAATCATATTATTTATATATAAATAATATAAATAATAAATAATATATTATTTTTTATTATATATTATTTATTATTATATTTAAATTTTAACACTTGCTTTTTCTTTGTTATATTCTAAAAAGCTTACTTTTAAGCTATATTTATTAAATAGGGATTGAGCCAATGAAGCGTTTATTCCTTCTTTATAAATATTATAAGCATCTTGTGGATTACAGGAGTCACCTAAATAGCGAATACGGGTTATAAAACCTTCAAAACCGCTATTAAAACTAGATATATTTCCTAAATAAATATTTTTCAAGATTGTTGTATCATAATAATTTTTATATAATCCATGCAAAATAAATGAATTTCTTAACTTGCCATCTAAATATACATCTAATGTTCTACCATCAACACTTATTGTTAAATTATTCCATTTTTGAATTGCTACATTAGGTATTTTATATCTAGCATAAATTGTTTCGGCGCTCGTTCCAATGATTGCTTGTCTATCTTGGAAACATTCTATATCTATGAATAAATTATTTTCATATTTATCTAATGCGATGTTAATATTTTTAGGAAATATTGTTCCATTAGCAGGTGATGTTAATTTAACTTTTGTACTAATACCGGAAAGAGTAGTTTGTAATTGTTCAACTGTTCTTGAAGCAGGACTAGCAGCCATATATAAGATATTTTTCTCATTTCCAATTTCATTTCCCCAATTATCTATATAAAACCAAACACTCAATGTAAAATTGGAGGAAGTAGTTTCGGGAATATCTTCAGCGACAATTACATTTGTATTTGATGTTTTATCTGTAGTACTTGTAGCTATTTTAGATGCCTCGCACATTTTATCGTAAATTATATTTGTTTTGAAAAATATATTATTCAATCCCCATAATAATACTAAAACAAGAATTACCAAAATAATTATATTTATAACACTCATTATAAAATATTAATATATAAAAATATTAATATTTTATATTTTGTTTTATATTTTGTTTTATATTTTTAAATTGAATTATTATTTTTTGTTAAACTATATAAAAATTGTATAGAATCAGGAGTTTTTATTTTATCAAAATAAAACACTTCTTTAATACTTCCATGTATACCATCATGTTCACCAATAGTGACGCTATCTCCGACAAAGTAAGGCGTGACATTATTTTTAGAACCTACTAATTTACCATCAATAAACACATCTATATTATTATTTTCATAATTAATAACAAAATATAACCATTTTTGATGTTTTACACTAGTCATTTCATATATAGTATCTAATTGATCTGATTTATTATTTATTGTTCTTGATTTTATAATAATTTTTCTAGAGTTTCCATTATAATATATAACTGGTTTAAATCCGTAATTGAATAGTTCAGTATCTTTAGTATAAGCAAGAGAGGTATTTGTAGGTTGTGGATTTATATAAATATAAAAACTTATACTGTAAGTATAATTATAAGGAAATTTATTATGAATTTTTGAAGAATCATAATATTTTGTTCCTATATTATATTGACCATTTAAATCATTATTTAACATTTTGAAATCATACCCTTTAGTATTATCAGAAACATTATCTTTAATTTTATTATATTCATTTTTTACAACTTCTTCATTTGAACTATTTTCACTAGAACTATTTTGAGTATTAGCAAAGTTTGTTTTAAAATTTAATAGCATATTATTCAAAGTATTACTTGTAGGTGTATTTTCAGAATTAGAACTATTAAACTTAGGAATAGCAAGATTAGAACTAATATTTTTGTCTAAGTTTTGATATTTTCCTAAAGTTTTCTTTTCATTTAAATAAAAAGGACCTTCTCCAGATAAAAGATCGTTTTTATTATGTTTTGCTAAATATGTAAATAATAGAGGCAATAAAAATATTAATGTTATGAAAATTAATAATATGAAAAGTAATAAATAAATAGAGGATGGTGTTAATTTAATATCTTCATTTATTTCATCTACTAATATAACTAGTAAACAAGGAATAAAAAATATTATATCTTTTAATAGTGTTATTGTAGATTGAAAAGAATTTGCTGCTTTTTCATCACTAGTTTTCTCAATACCACTAGGCTTTATAGAAAATACTTTTGCTAGTATTGCAAAAATAACAATAATTATTAATACTCCCAATATATTTTGCGTAATATTGAAAACATTATTATTGGTTTGGTGCAAATATAATATAAAATTAATTATTAATACTGGAAATAATATTATTAAAAATAATAATCCCACATATTTATACATCTTAAGGAAAGTATCATCGGGTTTAATATTATTATATCTTATGTCTTCATTTTCTCGTTTATGAACATAAAATAAAAAAGTATATATACTAAATGCTACTAAAAATAACCACATAAATATTTCATATTTAGTGCTTTTAATTTTGAAAATATTTTGCATCTCATTTAGATAATAAAATACTCCCATTATTAGCAATAATATTGCTATAACTATAAAATAATAATAATTAGTTTTACTATAAGTCAAGATATCTGTTGCTTTTGTTGTAAAAGTACTCATAAATAATATATTACATTATAAGTATATTATTTATTTGTATATTTGTATTGCTTAATATTTATAAATTTTCAAAAGCTGTTTTTTTTCCATGACAATCTCTACATAGTGCTTCTAAATTATTAATATTATTTGAACCTCCATATTCTAATTTTTTTACATGATCTACCTCAAACCATGCCGGTAATTGTTTATTACAATGTTTACAGTGCCAATTTTGTGAAGCAGCTACATATTTTTTTTTTGTTTCACTAACACTTCTCTTTGTTGATATATTTCCGGAAGATAATATTCTTTGTTGTTGCTTGGACAAATAGTTTTGATTATTATTTATTGAAGTTAATAAATTTTGTGTTTGTTGATTATTAGTTGGACTAGAAAAATTAAAATTATTATTTAATTCATTTGTTATTGATTTAGATGTTAAATCAATAATGGGAGTTATAAAACTTGCTGTATTTCTATCAATCGGTAAATATTTTATATAACTGTTGGCGTGAGTGACAAGTTCCTTATAGTTGCTTGGATTTTTCTTAATAAATAAATATATACACAAACCTATAAAAGCAAATAATGCCATTTTGTAATATTTTTGATATTGTTTGAGTTTATTAATTAATTTTCCTTCAAAATATGTATTTGCTAATACAAAAATAGTTATTAAAAAAATTATTATTTCTAGTTTCATATTAATATTTCATATATAAATATATTATAAATATAATAATAGCAAATATTAAGGTACCAAAAATATATTTTTCTTTATTTTTGCGTTCATCATTTTTTTTTATTTCTTTTAATTTATAATGCTCATAATATTTATTTAAAGCATCGTAATATGTTAATTCGGGTTTGCCTAAATAACTATTAATTTTATTATGTATAAAGTGAACCCATTTAGATAATGATTCTCTCGAGTCTAAATAGGGCGTCACTGGATATGCATCTAAAAACTTACTAAAAACACCTCCAATATCAGGAACTGGCAAAAAAAGAGGCAGGTTTGTTATAAAGTCGTAATATTTTTTTTTTGTACATTCATTAATATGTAATGGATATGATAAAGCAATTGTATATAACACGAACCAATAATGAGGACCCCATATAATAGGATTAAATATATGGTTTTCGCTATTCATATTAAAATTCAATTATATTAATTATATTAATTTTATTCATATTAAAAGTTAAAATATATATAAAATTTTATATTTATTGACTTTAGTAAATAAATAACTTATATAAAAACATTATTCTTACTTATAATAACTAAGAAACGATGAATATTAAAAAACAGTATTTTTGTAATAATTGTGGAAAATTAGGACATTTATTTCATCAATGTAAAGTACCTATTACTAGTATAGGTATTATTCCTATTAGAATTGTAAAAAAATATAATGCTTCTCTAAATAATTATGAAAATTCAGTTGAATTATTGATTATTAAGCGTAAAGATACATTATCATTTGTAGATTTTATGCGTGGAAAATATTCTATTGAAGATAAAAATTATATAAGAAATTTGTTAAATAATATGACTAGTCACGAGAGAAATTATATATTAAATAATGATTTTGATACAATATGGCAATATTTATGGAATTATAATACAAATACTTCATATAAAAACGAAGAAAGAACTTCAAAAATTAAATTTACACATTTAAAACAAGGTTATGCTAATATTTTAGAAAGTTATGATTTAAAATCTTTAATTGACCTATGTGATAAAAATTATGAAGAACCCGAATGGGGATTTCCAAAAGGACGAAGAAATTATCAAGAAAAAGATATTATATGTGGACTCAGAGAATTTGAAGAGGAAACAGGTTATCAAAAAAATGATATACTACTACTTAATAATATCGTTCCCTATGAAGAAATTTTTAGTGGTTCTAATTATAAATCATATAAGCATAAATATTTTGTTGGTATTATAGTTGATAATAATCAACCAAAAAATGATTATCAAATATATGAAATTACTGAAATTAAATGGATACCAATAGATGATGTTAATCATTATATTAGAGAATACAACTATGAGAAAAAAAAAATAATAACTTATTTAAATAATTTATTAAAAAGTTATAAACTATATATTTAATATATAGTAAATGAGCAATGTTATTAAGGATTCATTAAGTGAAGGAGACATTGATAATATTCCAATGTCTATAACAGAAGAAGAAAGCGAACATGAAGAAGAAAGCGAACATGAAGAAGAAAGCGAACATGAAGAAGAAAGCGAACATGAAGAAGAAAGCGAACATGAAGAAGAAAGCGAACTAGATGAGGAAAAACCACAAGTAAATCAAGACATTAAAGAAGATAAATCTAAAAAAAAAAACAACGAAGAACTGGCATCGTTATTTAGAGAAAATATAAATAAATTCGATAGTAATAAATTAGACAAAAGTAAATTGGAAAGATTAGAAAAAAATTTAAATACCCTAACAGATTATAAATATTTTAATAATGCCATTGAATTATTGAATGCGAAAGAGTTAAATGATTCTAACGATGTAAGCTATAAATATTTATATCCACATTTGGATGATGAATTTTTAAATATTAAAATAACAAATAAGCAAGAGTTTCACGAAAATAAATTGAAAATTGAAATAGGAGAAAAATTTGATTTTGAAAAACAAAGTAATGAAATTTGCAATAAAGATTTTGAACTAGCACCACATCAAAAATTCATAAAAAATTTCCTTTCAATGAATACTCCGTATAATGGTTTATTATTATATCATGGTTTAGGGACTGGAAAAACATGCTCAGCAATTGGAGTTGCCGAAGAAACAAGAAAATATTTAAAATTTATGGGTTATAATGAACGAATAATAATAGTGGCTTCACCCAATGTTCAAGAAAATTTTTATTTACAATTATTTGATGAACGAAAATTAGAAGAAAAAAATGGTGTTTGGACTATTAATAATTGTGCTGGGCAAAATATATTAGACGAAATTAATATGATACAAAAAAATTTATCACGCGATAAGGTAATAAAAATTGTTAAAAATATTATAAACAATTATTATTTATTTTTGGGATATACACAGTTTGCTAATTTAATAATAAAAAAATCAAATATATCAAATCAATCATTAAGTACTATGGATTCAAAAAAAAAACAATTATTAATAAAAAACAAATTACAAAAATTTTTTAATAACAGATTAATAATAATTGATGAAATACATAATATACGTCAGTCAAAAGATAATAGTAATAAATTGGTATCAAATGAGTTAATGAAATTAGTTAAAAATGTAAATAATTTGAAATTATTGTTTATGTCGGCTACTCCCATGTTTAATGATTATAAGGAAATAATTTTTTTAATTAATATATTAAATTTAAATGATAGACGCTCAATAGTAGAAGTAAAAGATGTATTTGCTAATGATGGAAGTTTTATAGTAAATAGCAACGGAGAACAAGTAGGTTTAGAACTATTTATTAGAAAAATAAATGGTTATATAAGTTATATTAAAGGAGATAATCCATTAAGTTTTCCTTTTAGAATTTTACCAAAAGATTTTTCTGAAAATAATAGTATTTTAAATAAAAATTACCCCGAATTTAAAATAAATGCTAATCCACTAAAAGAAGCACTAACACTTTTTGATATATATGTAAATGATGTTAGTATATCACCATATCAAGAATTTGTATATAATATTATTTTAAAAAATAATATATCAAAATTTGATGAGGAAAAGATAAATGCTATGGAATCTTTTGGATACACATTATTGCAGAAACCATTAGAGTGTTTAAATATTGTTTTTCCTAATAATAAATTAGAAAATTATTTTAATGAAAAAATGACTTACTATAATAATAATATTGTAGAAGTAGTGCAAAATATAAACATTGAAGAAATAAATACTCTTATTGACATAAAATCAATCGTTGGCAAATCAGCAATAAATAATATTATGGCTTATCAAGAAACACAAGCACCTAAATCTAGATATAATTATAATTTCAAAAGTGAGTTTTTAAGAAATATGCCTTCTAACTTTAATATGTTTGATTACGATAAAATTGGAAACTATAGTTTTAAAATTAAAGCCATAATTGATTCGCTAATGTATTCGCAAGGTCCAGTAATAGTATATTCACAATTTATAGATTCAGGATTAATACCAATAGCACTTGCCTTGGAAGCAAAAGGATTCACGCGTTATGGAAGTAATAAATCTCTCTTTGCTAATCCGCCAAGTGAGGAATTAGATGTAAATAGTTATAAGAAAAAATCAGAAGTATTACAAGAACCGGGACTACGCTTTAGAGGAGCTAAATATGTAATTATAAGTGGAAATAATAATATTTCTCCAGATATTGTAGGCGATTTAAAAGCATGTACTGATTCTAATAATGTTGATGGAGAAAATGTTAAAGTAATTCTTCTATCAGCAGCAGGCAGCGAAGGTTTGGATTTTAAATATATTAGACAAATACATGTTTTAGAACCATGGTATAATATAAACAGAGTAGAGCAAATTATTGGGCGCGCCGTTAGAACATGCAGTCATAAAGATTTACCATTAAATAAACGAAATGTTCAAATATTTATGCATGGCACATTATTAAGTAATGCTAATGAGGCAGTTGATTTACTAATTTATAGAAAAGCGGAGGAAAAAGCCAAAATAATAGGAAATATTAGTCGCATTTTAAAAGAACATAGCATAGACTGTCATCTAAATTACGAGCAACAAAATTTTGCTGAAAAATATTTAAATAAAAAAATGCAGTTAGTTCTCTCTAATTCTAATATGATTGAGTATGCAATTGGAGACAAAGTAAATAGTCCATTATGTGATTATATGAGTAATTGCGAATATACTTGTAAACCATCTTTAGAAGAATATGCTCAAAAATATGGGGAAAGCAAAATAAATCTATTTTCTTATGACGAATCATTCTTAAAAACAAATAATGAAGTTATTATTAAACATCTGAGAGATTTATATAAGGAATATTATTTTTGTACTAAAGAAAAAATAATTAATTATTTAAATACGTTTAAAGAATATCCATTGACACATATTACTAATGCTTTAAATGAATTAGTTACTAATGAAAATATATTTATTAGTGATAAATATAATACACGAGGAAAATTAATACATATTGATGACTTATATATTTTTCAACCAATAAATTTAAATACAGATGCTACACTATATGAAAGAGCCAATAATATATTATCAAAACCTGATGTTTTAAAAATTGCTGTTCCTGAGAATTTTAATATATTTAGCAAAGAAAAAATCAAAGACATTGAAGATAAAAAAAAAACATCGAAAAAAACACCCACTCTTACAATTCAAGAAGATCTAGATGATTTAGATGATAAAGCAATAGAACATGTCAAAACAATAATTGCTAAATTACAACGCAACTATAATTTTATAATAAAGGAACATATACCAAATAAAAGTGAATATGAATTAAAAGAGAACAAATATATTTATTATGGTAAAATAAGTGATATATTAAAAGACGAGAAAGAAATAACTGATGGCGAAATAAATAGTTTAGCAATAAGTATATTATTAGATGATTTAGATTTTAATGATAGTGTTTTATTAGCTATTTATTTATTTAATAACGGTTATAATGAACTAACTGATTTTGAAAAAGATTTATTAACTTATTACGATTCTAAATTATTAAAAGCAAACAATGGAAATTTAAAAGCACTGTATATACCAAATAAGAGCGAATTTAGAGACTATACTTTATATATTTTAATTAATAAAAAATCAGGGAGTTCAAATATAACACTAAATAGTGGAGAGTCAGAAGATTATAATGATTTTGATAATATTATTAAATCACTACAAATACCTGTTTCAGAAATGGGAGTGCCATTAGGATTTTTATCAAAAAATAAAAAAATAACAAAAGAATTAGCAACAGATTTTAAAGTTAAAACAGGTACAAACAAAGGAGCAGTATGTGCGCAAGCCGGAAAAGTTAATAGCGAGAAAATCTTTGTTGCTTTGAGAGTAAAAGATGAAATAATTGAAAAATTAAAAGGAAAAAAGGTAGAAAAAGGAGAAAAATTAAATCAAAAAAATTTCTGTGCCGCACAAGAATTATATTTTAGATTGTATGATTTACAAAAAATAGAAAATAAACGTTGGTTTTTAAATCTTGCAGAAGCACAAATAAATAATTTATTATGATAAAAACTATAAAAACTATAAAAACTATAAAAACTATAAAAACTATAAAAACTATAAAAACTATAAAAACTATAAAAACTATAAAAACTATAAAAACTATAAAAACTATAAAA
>SXGQ01337926.1_pt1 | contig 32064 bp, 26 predicted proteins | sample 3178371 | NCBI WGS metagenome assembly SXGQ01 (sample SAMN11356859, study PRJNA531348) | freshwater metagenome | isolation source: freshwater sample F1-20 | place: China: Fuxian Lake, Yuxi | collected 2017-12-25
CCGAAGTGGTCTTCTTCACCGAGGATGTCGGTGATGGTGGTCCACTTGGTGATCGTGCCGGAGGAGTCCATCTCGGTCATGAGACCGCAGGAGATACCGGCAACGGGAGCGATGATCGGCACGCCGGCGTCCATGAGGGCCAAGCAACCGCCGCAGATCGAAGCCATCGAGGTCGAGCCGTTGGAGGCCATGATCTCGGAGACGACGCGGATGCTGTATGGGAACGCATCCTCGGGCGGGAGAATCGGAACGAGCGAGCGTTCGGCGAGGGCGCCGTGGCCGATTTCGCGACGGCCGGGGCCGATGAAACGGCCGGCTTCGCCGACGGAGAACGGCGGGAAGTTGTAATGAAGGAAGAACGATTTCGAGGTCGCGCCGCCGGTGAGGCCGTCCATCTCCTGGGCTTCTTTCGTGGGCCCGAGGGTGACGATAGCGATGTTTTGAGTGTCGCCGCGTTGGAACATGGCGGAACCGTGAACGCGCGGGAGGACGCCGACCTGAGCTTGCAGGGGCCGCAGGGCTTTCGCATCGCGGTGGTCGGAGCGGACGCCCTTGGCGAGGACGGTGGCGCGGTAGGCTTTGTACTGGAGATCTTCGAAGACGACGTTGAGGTCGACATCGGTGAACTTGCCTTCGCCGAGCTCGGCAAGGAGGGCCGCCTTGGCCTCGTCCTTGAGGGCTTTGACGTTGGCGGACCGGACGTTCTTCTCAAAACCGAAGATGGCGGCGGAGACGCGGTCAGCCGGTACGACGCGCTCGATGATGGCGCGGGCCTCGGGGGTGGCGCCGACGAGCTTGAAGGTGGCCTTGGGTTTGCCGGCGAGAGCGGTGAGCTCCTTGATGGCGGCGATGATCGGTTGGATGGATTCGTGGCCGAAGGCGAGGGCCTCGATGAAACGCTCCTCGGTGATCTGGTCGGCGGAACCCTCGATCATGAGCATGTCTTTGGCATTGCCCACGTAGATGAGGTCGAGCGACGAGGAATACATCTGCTCGATGGTGGGGTTGGCGACGAACTTGTCGTCGATGAGGGCGACGCGGACGGCGCCGATGGGCCCGTTCCATGGAATGTCGGAGATGGCGAGGGCGGCGGAGGCGCCGTTGACCATCGCGATGTCGGAATCGTGGATCAAATCGGCCGACATGAGGGTGCCGATGATCTGAACCTCATTGAGGAAACCCTCGGGGAAGAGTGGGCGGCAGGGACGGTCGCAGAGGCGGGAGATGAGGATCTCGCGCTCGGAAGGACGGCCCTCGCGTTTGAAATAACCGCCGGGGAAGCGGCCGGCGGCGGCGTATTTGTCGCGGTAGTCGCAGGTGAGGGGGAAGAAGTCTTGGCCGGGACGCATGGTGGTAGCGGCGCAAGCGGTGACGAGGACGTTGGTCTCGCCGACGTTGACGTTGACGGCGCCGCCCGCGAGCTGGGCGATGGAGCCGGTGGAGAAGGTCATCCCGAGGCCGGGAACGGTGACATTGTGTTTCTGATTCATAGTTTTGTAGACGATTTCGGACGATTCGGACGGTTTCGGATAAGTGCGGCCAAGCTGAGGCCGCGGATTTCTAACGTTCTGACGGTTTAGTTTTCGGTTAACGGACAAGAAACGCCGAAGTGTCGCACAGGTGCGACGCAGGCGATTCGGGGTTGAGCTGCGGTCGGCGCGAAGGCCGGCCGGGCTTGGCAATCATCTCGGTCAGATTCGAGAGATTTCAGGTTGGCGTCGGGGAGGGGAGCGCCTGCGAGCAGGCGGCCTACGCGGCGGCAATCAGAAATGTCCCGGTCTTGATGCGAGTGTCGGTAAAGACAACGGGCGACCCGCGGATCGGGTCGCCCGTGCGATTCAAAGCGTTATTTGCGAAGACTGAGCTTCGCGAGGATATCAGTATACTTGTTCAGTTCGTGCTTCTTGAGATAATCGAGAAGCTTACGACGACGACTCGCCATTTGGAGCAGGCCACGGCGCGAATGGAAATCTTTGCGGTGGGTGCGGAGATGCTCGGTCAAGTGATTGATCCGGGCAGTGAGGAGTGCGATCTGAACTTCGGACGAACCGGTATCGGTGTCGTGGGTTTTGAACTTTGCGATGATTTCTGGCTTAGCTACGATGGTGGATGACATGGTTTAGTATTTGAGTTGCACGACTGTAGGGGACCTTTGCAGGCCCCGTGCCACCCGCCCGGCCCGACGTAAATCGGGTTGAGCCGGCGCCACCGTTTTAATCTGGCGGAATGCCAGACCGGTCATGGTGAGCGTCCACAACCGATGGACCCTCACTAACGCAAGGGGCGAGGCTCTAAAACACCGGTCGGTCGCGCAAGCGCAAATTTGGAGCGATTTCGTGACGGCAGATGCAGCTGAATCGGGAAAGACGATCGGATCGCGCGACTGAACGGTTTTCGGCGGCTTAGGCGTCGTGGTCAGGTTGAAAGCAGATTCTGCGGATTGAGTCTTTCATCGCGGCGCGAATCCCCCACAGGTTGAGGGATGTCGTCGCGCATTCTTTTCACCGGTGGTTCCGGCAAGGCCGGCCGCCACGTCCTCCCATGGCTCGCGAGCCGCGGTTATCAGTTACTTAATTTTGACCTGAAGCCCTCGGAGCACCCGGCGATACCGACTCTGCTGGGCGACATGACGGACGAAGGCCAGGTATTCAACGCTATGACCATGCACTTTGGTTTCGACGGCTTCACCCGCGGCCGGCCGCCGGCGCCCGTCGATGCGGTGGTGCATTTCGCCGCCGTGCCCCGCGTGCTGCTCCAACCCGACAACGAGACGTTCCGGGTAAACGTGATGGGCACCTACAACGTGATCGAAGCGGCGATGAAGCTCGGCATCCGCAAGGTGATCATCGCGTCGAGCGAGACGACCTACGGCGTGTGTTTTGCCGAGGGTGATACCGACTACCATGCTTTTCCACTCGATGAGGACTATGACGTCGATCCGATGGACAGCTACGGCCTTTCCAAGGTCACCAATGAAAAAACCGCCCGCGCCTTCGCGGCGCGCTACAAGGCCGACATCTACGCGCTGCGGATCGGCAACGTGATCGAGCCACACGACTACGCCCGCTTCCCCGGCTTTGTGGCGAACCCGCCGCTGCGAAAGCGCAACGCGTGGAGTTACATCGACGCCCGCGATCTCGGCCAAATCGTGCACCGCTGCCTGCAAACGGATGGGCTCGGCTTACAGGTCTTCAACGCCGTCAATGACACGATCACGGCTGACGGACCGACCGGTGATTTCTTGAGAAAATGGTGTCCGAACACGCCGCACCTCCGAACTCTGGTCGGGGATGAAGCGCCGCTGTCGAACCGCAAAATCCGGGAAAAACTCGGCTTCAAGGAAGAGCATCCTTGGCGGGCCGAAGTCGCGCGGCTCGCGGTCAAGTAGTCTGCCGGTGCGGCCGGAAAGACGGGCGGGTGGAAAATTTCCCCGAACTTCGCTCTCGGCAGAGCTGACAACGGGCGGGCGGGCACTTTGGTTCTGCGGATGCTTGCCACACCGCTTTCCCGTCTCCGGCTCGTCGGCCTCCTTGAGGGTGTTTCTTACTTGCTGCTGCTCGGCGTAGCGATGCCGCTGAAATACGTTTTGGGTGAACCGCTCGCGGTGCGTCACGTGGGCATGGCGCACGGCATTCTGTTTGTGCTCTATCTGTTGGCGATGGTGCCGGTGGCGCTGGATTTTCGTTGGTCGCTGAAGACCGTCGCGCTTGGAGTGCTCGCGAGCATTTTGCCGGCCGGGCCGTTTGTTTTTGACGCCAAGGTGCTGAAGCCCATGGAGCGGCCGCCCCAAGCCTGAGCTGAGGGCGAAAAAAAGCGGCACCCGGCCGAAGCCGGATGCCGCCGAGAGGCGAGCGCGTTGCGGGAGCGCTTAGAAGAACTTGTACTCTACGCTGAGCGTGAACGAACGGCCGCGCGGATCGGCGATACGGGGTTCCCAGCTGCTGCCGGCACCGGTGTTCGTGTCGTAGGAGATGCTGAACGGCGGATCCTGGTTGAGCAGGTTCTTGATGCCGGCGACGACCGTGAGGCTCTTGCTCCAACGATAGGTCAGGCTGGCGTTGTAGGTGATATAGGCGTCGACCTTCGGATTGTAATCCGGCGCGAAGGGCAGAAACACGCCGCTCAAAATGCCGGGTGGGACGTAGTCCATGTAGCCGGCGCGATAAAGCTGACTGACCCGCGAGACCCACTTGCCCTTCCGGTAGGAAACGGAAGCCGTGGACTTCCACTTGAGCCCGATGTCGCTGGCGCGGGTGAATCGGCCGACCTCGCTGTTGCCGAAGGGTGCGTTGGCGATGAGCCGGGACTTCTTTTCGAGGAGTTGGCTGACATTCACGTCGCCGACGAGTTTTCCGTTCCACAGGTCAGTTTCGCCACGGGCACTGTATTCAATACCGGCGGTCTCGGTTTCGCCGGCGTTGATCGGCCGGGCGTCAATTGCGGTAATGCTGTTGGTCGTCGCGTCCCCAAGGAAGGCATTGGGGAAGAGGCGGTAGTTCGCGAGGATGGTGGAGGCGGCGAGAGTTTGGATCGTGCCGGTACGATTCACCGACCACCAGTCCACGCCGAAGGTGATGTTCTTGATCGGTGAAACGACCACGCCGAACGATGTCATTTTGGCTTCTTCAGGGTCCAGATTGGCGCGGCCGCCGCTGATGATATCGAGACTGTTCGCGGGAATGGCCGTGCCGGTGACTGGGTTGACGAGGTCGGCGCCGGCGTAGATCACCCGGAACGCCGGATCGAACTGTTGCTTGAAGGTCGGCACGCGGAAACCGGTGTTGTAGGAACCGCGGAAGAGCACCTGTTCGATCGGGTTGTAGCGCAGGGTATACTTCGGGTTGATCGTGCTACCGAAGCCCGTGTAGTCATCGCGGCGGCCGGCGACGTTGAGGTCGAGGTTCTTCAAGATTGGAATCTGCAGTTCGGCAAAGACGGCCTTGACGGTGCGCTGGAGCGTACCGGCGGTCGCGAGAGCATTGTCGAAAGGTACATTGAAGATCAGAGAGTCGGCGCTGCTGACGTTGGAGCGCTTATCGCCTTCAAATTTATACTCCTCTTTGCGGTAATCGAGGCCCATGGCGCCTTGGATGATGCCGCCGGGAAGTTTGAAGACCGGGCCCGACGTCGCGAAGTCGGCGCCGGTGGTGGTGAACGTGCCGCCGAAAAGCTCGACGCCGGTCGCCGAGGCCGCTTTGAGACCATCGGTCGCGGCCTGCGTTTGCGTGTAGGAGAATGGATTGAGCACGCCGGTCTTGATGAGATTGGTGAAGGGCACGCTGTAATAATATCCGTTCAGCAGTTTCGACTTCGACTTGCTTTGGGACTGGGAGATACCGGCCCGATATTCCCACTCGGAGAAAAACTGCAGCGGAACGGGCAGCGGGCCCTCGAGGGAGCCGAGGAAGCGGCGGGTGTCGCTGACGGTGTTGATCTCGCGGTTGCCGCCGGGGAGTGCGCGCCAGCGGAAAGCGAGCGGCGCGCCGCGATTGACTTCAAGAGCAGGGAAGTAGGCGACGAGTGCGTTGAAGACCCGGTTGTAGTCGGGGCCGGAGCTGGGATAGACCATGCCCGAGAGGGGATTTGGCACCACGGTGTTGTTGGCAGTGGTCGTGGTGGTCTGGGTGCCGTTGGCGGCCAAGCCGGCGGAACTCCACTGGTTGGGCGAAAAGCTCTTGGTGGAATCGGAACGACCGATCACCGCCTCCGCCGTCACGATGTGCTTGCCGAGCATGTAGGAACCGCGGCCGACGAAGTTGGTGTTTTTCACGGGTTGCTGGAGGACAGCGGCGCGGCCGGTATCCCAAGCGGAACCGTATTTCGGGTTGGCATTGATCAGGTTGGCCGCGGAGGTCCAGAGGAGCTCCTGATAAGGTCCCATGCCGTCGAGGCCGGCGTAGCCGGCGGTGTTGGTGGGGAGATCGACGATGTTGATGCCGGTGACGCGGATGTTCGCGTTTGCCGGATCCACCGGGAAACCCGAGGCCGTGGATGTGCCGATCGCGGTGGTGAGGTTAGGCACCGGGAAGAGCGTGGCGATGGGCGTGCCGCGGGTGTCGGGCGAGATGCCGCGTCTCGGCTGAAAGGTATCCACGAAGTCGCGCTGGCTGCCGTTGAGGCGCTTGCTGTCCGACAGGGCGAGCGAGGCCGTGACATTCCACTTGTCCCGGTTGAGGTTGCCCAAACCACCAACGACGGAATAGCGGTAAACATTGCCGCCGCCGTCCTCGGTGACGTCGAACGCGGTGTTGGCCACGAGGCCTTGAAAATCGCGTTTTGTGATGAAGTTGATCACGCCGCCGACCGCATCGGTGCCGTAGATGGCGGAGGCGCCGTCTTTGAGAACTTCGACCCGCTCGATGGCGGCGAAGGGAATGGAGTTGAGATCAACCACGCCGCCGTTGAGGCCGTGGGAGGCGACGCGACGACCGTTGAGCAAAATGAGGGTGGCGTTGGAACCTTGGCCGCGAAGATTGGCCGAGGTGGCACCGTTATTGCCGCGCGCGGCACCGGCAACGACGTCGGCCTGCGACGCGAGGTTGTCGAGGCCGTTGCCGTTGATGTTGAGATTCATGATGAGCTGCTCGGCGCTCGCGATGCCTTCCTGCTCCATTTCGAGCTTCGAGAAAACGGCGAGGGGCAAAGCGCCTTCGTCGGCGACTCGCTTGATCAAGGAGCCGGTGACTGTGAAGCGTTCAAGCTTGGTGACGGGTTGGCCGGCGGCGGTCTCGGGCGCGGGGGCGGTCTGGGCATGGGCGGCGGGGATCAGGCTCGAAGTGACGAGGAGCATGAGCCATGTCGCGGATCTAGGCAGGGTGCGGATGATCATAATGTGGATGGTTGGTGTGAAAAAAACTGACCGGTATAGTGTGACAAATTCGCGACGAATCGCGGTCTGGGCGAGTTTTTTTCCTGCCGTCACAGAAAGCAGGCTGACTGCCGGACCGGGGGCACAGCCGGGCGGTTTCGGGGCGAGGCACTGCGGGCTTAGTCGGGCAGGCGGGGATTGCCGCGGCCGAGGGCAGGCGCAGCGTCGGCGGTTCAATGCCTGAAGCCGGTCTGCCGTTTCGCCATGTTTTGATCGCCCTGCTGGTCGTCTCGATCTGGGGCGCAAACTTCGCGGCGGTGAAGATCGCGCTAATCGAGCTGCCTCCGCTGCTCCTGTGCACACTGCGGTTCGTGTTGGTCGCGGTGCCGTTGGTATTTTTCGTGCCGCGACCGGCGGTGACGACTCGGCAGTTATTGCTCTATGGATTGACGATGTTTGCCCTGCAGTTCGGTTTTTTGTTTCTTGGGCTGAAGCTCGGGATGTCGGCTGGGCTCGCTTCGTTGGTGCTGCAGTTTCAGGTATTCGTGACCTTGCTGCTGTCGGCGACGGTTTTAAAGGAGCGGATCGCGCCGGCGCAGATCGCGGGTGGGATGCTGGCGGGTGCGGGTTTCGTGGTGGTCGCTTGGCATATCGGGGGCGAAGTCACAGCGGTGGGTTTGGTCTGTGTGCTGCTTGCGGCGTGCTTTTGGGGGTTTGCCAATTTCAGTTCGAAGCGGTTGGGGCGGGTGAACCCGCTGTCGCTGGTGGTGTGGGGCGGGTTGGTGGTGCCGGGGCCGATGGCGGTTGCTTCTCTGCTGGTGCAAGGACCGGAGCTGATCGCGCAGAGCCTCGCGCGCATGGGCGCGGCGACACTTTGGAGTGTGGCCTGTGTGGTCTATGTTTCGACCTTAGTCGGCTACACGCTCTGGAGCTGGCTGCTGGCGCGGCACTCAGCGTCGGTGGTGACTCCGTTTGCGCTGTTGGTGCCGATCTGCGGGTTGGTGACCTCGGCGCTGTTGCTCGGTGAATCGTTGCCCATATGGAAACTCGGCGCCGGGGCGCTGGTAGTTGCTGGATTGGCGCTCACGGTTTTCGGGCCGCGGTTACGCCGAGTCACGGCCGGGGCGTGACGCGGCCGGGGGCGGCCGCGCTCGCGGTTATTTGCCCAGCAGGTGTTCGAGCACGAGCTGGTCGAGGTCTTGGTAGTTGAGGTCGGCGATGAGGGCTTCGGCCTGCTCGGTGGGGTAGGTGCGGGCTTTCTCGACGAGGCGGAGGAAGGTTTTGCGGGAATTCTCGAGGTGCTTTAAGTAATGTTCCTCGCGGGTCGTGCGGAAGGGATGGACGTCGAAGGCAACGTATTCGCCCGAGCGACCGTAGCCGTTGCGTTCGAGGGCGCGGACTTGGTTGAAGGCGACCCGGAGATTGGCGGAGCCGAAGGGTTTGTCTTGGTCGAACTTCAGGCCGTTTTGGTCGTTGAGGTGGATCGACCAAAGTTTGCCGAACGACATGGCGAAATCGATTTCGTCGGCGGGATCGAGGCCGGCGAGGATGGAGTGGGCGGACTCGATGAGGCAGCCGATGCGCTTAGGGTCGCGGGTGAGGTGGGCGATGGCGAGGGCGTGCCCGATGGTCGGGATGTAGGCATGGTCCATCGGCTCGTTGGGTTTGGGCTCGATGCAGAGACGGGCTTCCGGGTCATGGGCCAGCATCGCGTCGAGGGCGGCGGCGAGCAGTTCGGTCGAGCGTGCGCCGGATTTGGATTCGCGCAGATATGTGCCCTCGCGGGCGAGCCAGAGCACGATGAGATGGGTGCCGAGCTCGCGGGCGATATCGATCGTCTGCTTGGAGCGATCGAGGGCATATTGACGGTCGGCTTTGCGATTGGAGGTGTAGCCGCCGTCGACCGTGCGTGGGGAAAACCAAAGGCGGGGAGCGACGATCTCGGCCACGATGCCTTCGCCGTCGAGTTGGTGGCGGAGGGCTTTGGCTTCTTTGAGCACCTGCGCGTGGGACTTCGAGTCGATTTCGGGCACGGCGTCGTCGTCGTGAAACATCATCGCGGCGAAGCCCAGTTTCTTCAAAGCGGCAAGCTTCCAAGGAAAGGACTGGGCCGGGCGGGTCTCGGGGCCGTAGGGGTCGCGGCCCTCACTGAAGTTCCATGGGCCGGCACAGAAGCGATACTCGGTTTTGATCATGTCCGAGATTGGAACGCTCCGGAGTAATTGGACGAGCGGAAATTCTGCGGATTTTCATCTGCGCAGGATTCGGAAATACCGCTTGCCAACCCAGTTTGATGTGACCTTTCGATGAGGGGTGCGTCTTCCGGCGCACGGACCGCAGACCTGCTCGCGGTTTCAACCAACGTCAGCGTTTAAGAAGTTATCCTCCCCATGAAAACTCCCGTCTCACCCAACCTTTCCCGCCGCGATTTTGTGCGGCTCTCGTCTCTCACGGCCGGAGCGGCCGTGATGGCCACCGCCGGCACCACGCGTGGACTCGGTCAGGTCGCCGGCTCGGATAAGATCCGGGTCGGCATCATCGGTTGCGGCGGCCGTGGCCGCGGCGCCGGCAAGAACGTGCTCGATGCCGCTGCGGGCGTTGAAATTGTGGCGGTCGGCGATCTGTTTGAGCAACAGGCGGTGCGGGCCCGCGACCAGTTCAAGGTCTCGGCCGACAAAACGTTCTGGGGGTTCGACGCGTTCCAAAAAGTTTTGGCGACGGACGTGAACTACGTGATCCTCGCGACCCCGCCGGGGTTTCGGCCGAGCCACTTCGCCGCCGCGGTCGCTGCGGGTAAACATATCTTCATCGAGAAGCCGGTTGCCGTCGACCCGACGGGTATCCGCTCGATCATCGCGACGGGTAAAATCGCGACCGAGAAACGCCTCGGGGTCGTGGCCGGCACGCAACGTCGGCATCAGGCCAGTTACATCGAGACGATGAACCGGATCAAAGACGGTGAGTTGGGCGAATTGACGGGCGGGCAATGCTACTGGAACGGCGACGGCATTTGGTTCCGGGAGAAGAAAGACTGGCTCGCCAACCTCAGCGACTTCGAGTGGCAGTGCTGGAACTGGTATCACTGGGATTGGATGTCGGGCGACCAGATCGTGGAGCAACACATCCATAATATCGACGTGATGAATTGGGCCTTTGGCGGTCCGCCGGTTAAATTCTACGGCATGGGTGGCCGGCAGAATCGCGGCAGTCTCCCCGGTAACATCTGGGACCATTTCGCCGTCGAGATGGATTACGCCAACGGTGCGCGCGTCTCGAGCATGTGCCGCCACGCCGCCAAGACCGCCACGCGCATCGGTGAGCGGGTCGTCGGTACCAAGGGCGTCGCGATTCCCAACAACGCCACGATCACCGGCGAGAAACCGTTCAACTACACCGGGCCGAACAAAGACCCGATGGTGACGGAGCACACCGACCTGATTGCCAGCATCCGCGCGAATAACCCGCTCAATGAAACGCTGCAGGTGGCGGAGAGCACGCTCACCGCCATCGGCGCGCGGATGGCGGCCTACACGGGACGCGAGGTATCGTGGAAATGGCTGATGGAGGGCTCGAAACTCGATCTCTTCCCGGCCAATCCCGGTCCCGGTCCCGGCATCTTCGGCCCGGTCGCGATTCCCGGAACGACGCCGCTGGTCTGAGGTAATGCAATTCGGCCCGCCGCGAAACCGGCGGGCTTTTTAGTGGCCAAGATTTTCCTCGCACCGCTCCGGTTGGAGCGGCTGCAATCCCGCCGGTTCAACCCCCCACGATTCATATCCCCCGCCATGAAACTCCGCTCTTTCCTGATCGCCGCGCTCACGCTCGGCACCTCGCTGCTCCACGCCGCCGACCGCAAGTTGGTGATGATCGCCGGCCCGGTCAGTCATCCGCCGTTGATGCACGAATTTAGAGCCGGCTCGATGCTGTTGCAGAAACGCCTCGAGGGATTCCCGGGTTTGAAGACGGTGCTGATCACCAACGGTTGGCCGACCAAAATAGTCGAAGGCAAACGGGTCGACGACAACTCGGTCTTCGAGGGTGCCGATGCCGTCTTCATTTATTCGGACGGCGGAGCCAACCACCTGGCGGTGCGGCCCGAGCGGCTCGCGGTGTTGGGCGCGCTCGCCAAGAAAGGCGCGGGTATCGGCATGGCGCACTACGCGGTCGAGGTGTTGGCCGACAAAGGCGGCGCCGAGTGGAAAGAATGGATCGGCGGGCACTATGAAACTGCTTTCTCCTGCAACCCGATTTGGGATGCCGATTACAAAGAGCTGCCGGTGCATCCCGTGACTCGCGGCGTGAAGCCCTTTCGCACCAAGGACGAGTGGTATTTCAACATGCGCTTCCGCGACGGCAAAGCGGGCGTGAAGGACCTGCTCGTGGCGACGCCGTCCGACGCCGTGCGCGATGGTCCGTATGTCTCCCCCAAGGGTCCCTACGCGCACATTCAAGCCGCAAAAGGCCGGGCCGAGACGACGATGTGGGCGGTGGAGCGACCCGACGGCGGACGCGGCTTCGGTTTCACCGGCGGACATTTTCACAAGAACTGGCAGAACGACGACCAACGCCGGCTGATCCTGAACTCGCTCGTGTGGCTGGCGAAACTTGAGGTGCCAAAAGGCGGCGTCGATTCGGCTCCGGTTGATGACGTCGAGATCATGCAGAATCTCGACGAGAAGAAGATCAACGTGCCGAAAGCGGCCGCGCCGAAAAAGGAAGAGGCTAAGGGCGCGGCGGCACCGGTGACGAAGTGAATGCTGCCGGGCGACCTCAAAAGTAGGGCAGGTCTCTGACCCGCCCTCAAACCGCGTTGCCGGCCGGTGGGTGCCCAAGGCGGGCGGGGAAAAGGCGGGTCGGAGACCCTGCCCTCCACGTGGAGGCGCGGACCGCAGCCGTATTTTGACAGCGGGCGCGCAATGGTCACGGTGACCTCATGGCCAGTCCGAATTTTTCGATTACCCGCCGCGTGGAATTTCACGAGACCGACGCCGCCGGGATCATGCACTTCTCCAATTTTTACCGCTGGATGGAGGTGTGTGAACACGAATGGTTCCGCGCGACCGGCCTCGCGATGATGAGCACGACACCGGAAGGCGTGCGGCTCGGTTGGCCGCGGCGCGAGGCCTCGTGCGGGTTCGTGCGGCCGTTGCGTTGCGGTGATGTCGTGCGCGTCACGGGTTCGGTGGCAGATGTCGGCAAAACCAGTGTGACCTACGAATTTGTTTTCGAAAAAGATCGCGCCGGGAAATGGACCGAGGTCGCCCGGGGCCGAATGTCCACGGTGCATGTGAAGCAAGATTCGGCCGGGCGGATGGAAGCGGAGCCGGTCCCGGAAAAGGTGCGGAACGTTTTGGCGCCGAAGGAGTGATGCCGGACCGCCGCGCGGGCTTCAGGCGGACGGGTTTTGAGCCGATAGTGGCGGGATGAAGAGCGGAGCCGTGCGGTTTGTTTTGTTTTTCTGTTTTCTTTCACCGGTCGCGATGCGGGGAGAATCGGCGTGGGATCAGCTGCGGATCGGGATGACGGAGGTTGAAGCCGAGGCGATTCTCGGAGCGCCCCTGCTGCGCAGCGTTGGGCAGGACTTTGCCGTGTGGATCTACAACCATCGCGCCGAGCTGGTGTTCTATGGTCCTCTGATCGCCTGGTCGGCGCCGCGGTAAGGCAAGGCCCCCGGGCGAGTGGTCGACGTATGGCAGGCGCCGCCGCAAGGGGACGCGCTGGCGGTCACATTTCTGCCCAAGCCGAACCGTTATCTGCCGGTGGCGGAACGTCGCGCGCCGATCGCGCCGGCGGTAGGGCGCTCGGCCGTTCGCTCCAAGCGTTGAGGTGGCTTGAGCCGACCGCATCCGCTACGGATACAACAGAAACGCCTCACGACGGGCTTTGAAATCAACGAGACCGGCCGACCACGGGGTCTTGATCTCGGCGGACGATTTGCCCGCAAGGATCGCGGCGAGCGTCGCGTCGTCGCCGAGCAAGCGGGCCATGGCAGCGGCGTTCAACTGCTGCGGGTAAAGCCGCTGGAGGATGACGGCGAGCTCGAGGCCGACGTCGACGGCGTTGAACGCGACCGGGTCGGTGAGCATCACGCGCACGCCGCCGCACTCGACCTCGCGGTGTTTGAGCGACGCGGCCGGACCGGGAAAGAGGGCGGGCCTAGGGGTAAACTTCACGGCGACGAAGTGCGCGCCGGGGAAACCGGCGCGGTTGAGTTCGGCCGCGAGGCGCTCGCCGTCGATCCACGGCGCGCCGATCTGTTCAAAGGGTGTCGGCGTGCCCCGGCCCATGGAAACGGCGGTGCTCTCGAGCAGGCAGAGACCCGGGTAAAGCGTGGCGGCGGTGAGGCTGCGCATCGAGGGCGAGGGGTTGAGCCAAGGCAGCCCCGTGGCATCGAAGCGGCGGTCGCGCGTCCAGTTTTCGCAGGCCACCACGGTGAGGTCGGCGCCGAATCGGCGTTCGGCGTTATACATGAGGGCCAGTTCGCCGAGGGTCATGCCGTGGCGCACGGGCATCGGATGGAAGCCGATGAAACTCGGAACGCGCGTCATCACCGGACCCTCCATGCTCACGCCGCCGATGGGATTCACGCGGTCGAGAACGATGAGTTTTTTCTTCGCCAGCGCGGCGGCTTCGAGGGCAACGCCGAGCGTGGCAGAGTAGGTGTAGAAGCGGGCGCCGATATCTTGGATATCGAAGACAAGGGCGTCGAGGTCGCGGAGTTGCTCGGGCTTGGGCGCGTGGGCCCGGAGAACGGCGGCAGCGTAGTCGGCGTCGGATTGGCCGGTCGCGCGTTTCGGGGCGTCGCCGTAGAGACTGTAAATCGGGAGTTTGGTTTTTTCGTCGATGGAGTCGCCGACTTTTTCGTCGGCCATCCCGCGGATGCCGTGTTCGGGGCTGAAGAGGGCGACGAGTTTGAGGTCTTTCGCGGCGTGGAGCAGATCGATGGTGCTGCGGCCGTCGCGGTCGCGGCCGCTGTGGTTGGTGATGAGACCGACGCGCAGGCCGCGCAGGCGGGCGAAGTCCTCGCGCACGAGCACGTCGATCCCGTTGAGCACGGCGCCGGTGTCGCGACCGACGGCCTCGGCCGCGAGAGTGCCGAGCGTGCGGCGGAGGGGACCGGTGTCGCCTTTGCCGTCGGGGTGGACGCGGTTGGAGAGAAAAAGCACGAACGTCTGCGTGGAGGGATCGAGCCATAGACTCGTGCCGGTGAAGCCGGTGTGGCCGTAGGAGGTGCCGGCGGGAAACCAACGGCCGCGCGGGCCGGAGAATGACGAATCGAGGTCCCAACCGAGACCGCGGCGGTTGGAGCCGTCGGTTTGCACGCGGGTCATTTCGGCGACGGACGCGGCGCTGAGGATGCGGACGCCGTCGAGTTGCCCGCCCCCGAGCAACATGCGGCAGAAACGGGCGAGATCGGAGGCCGTGGTGAAGAGTCCGGCGTGACCGGCGACGCCGTCCATGGCGCGCGCCGTGGGGTCGTGCACGACCCCGCGCAACATCGTGCCGGCGGTGAGTTCGGTGGGTGCGATGCGGTCGAGCTTGGTAGCGGCGGGGATAAACCCGGTGTCGCCGAGGCCAAGGGGCAGAAAAATTTCTTTTGCCGCATAGGCGTCGAGGGGCAGACCGCTGGCGATCCGCACGAGCTCACCGAGGACGATGAAGTTGATGTCGCTGTAAAGAAACGTGCCGCCGGGCACGCCGACAAGTTTCTCCGCGCAAGCACGCTCGATGGCGGCGGCGTAACCGGACCAAGCCGGCGTTCGCGGAAGGCCGGCGCGCAGGCCGGAGTGGTGGGTGAGAAGCTGGCGGACGGTGACCGCATCTTTACCGTGGGCGGCGAACGCGGGCAGGTAACGGGCGACGGGCGCGTCGAGTTCGAGGCGGCCGCGTTCGACGAGCTGCATGACGGCGGTGGTGGTCGCGACGACCTTGGTGAGCGAGGCGGAGTCGTAGATTGTATCGGCGGTGAGCGGCTCGGGGGTGGGCACTACCACGCGTCGGCCGTAGGCGCGGGAATAGGACTCGCCGGCGCGTTCGACCCAGAGGACGCCGCCGGGAATCTTATTGGCCGCGATGGCGTCGGCCACCGCGGCATCCATGGCCGCGAGTTTCTGGGGCAGAAATGCGGGCGTCGCGGTGGCGGCGGATACCGCGACAAATGCAAGCAGGGCCGGGAGCAGGCGAAGGAGGGGTGACATCGTGGACGGGAGCATTGGTCGGGGTCGCGGGCGGTGCCAGAAAACTCCTCGCCAACCCAAATGAGTTTTCGCGTGATACCGCCGCCCCATGAACAGCTATTTCAACTTAGGTGACTGGCTCGTCATCGTTCTTTATCTCGGCGGCGTGACTTGGCTCGGTCTGAGGTTTGGCAAAGACCAACACAGCACCCGCGACTATTTTCTTGGCGGTCGGAACATCCCGTGGTGGGGCATAGGTTCTTCGATCGTCGCGACCGAGACGAGCGCGCTCACCATCATCGGGGTGCCCGCGATTGCTTACGGCGGAAACATGCTCTTCCTTCAGATGATCGTCGGCTACGTGATCGCCCGCGTGATTCTCGCGGTGGTGATGGTGCCGCACTACCTGAAGGGTGAAATTTATTCGCCCTACCAATTGCTCGAGCAGCACCTCGGGCGCGGGCCGCGTCGTCTGGCGGGTTCGTTTTTTCTATTTCTGGAAACGCTGTCGGCGGGCGTGCGCGTGTTCGTCGCCTGCATTCCGGTCCGGTTGATGCTCGGCGATGAGGTGTGCAGCCTAGGCGGGCTCGTGGATCCGATCCTTGGGGCCATTTTGCTCTTCGTGGTGCTCTCGCTGGTTTACACTTATGTCGGCGGGATGACGGCGGTCGTGTGGACGGATGCGGTGCAGATGTTGCTGTTCATCGGCGGCGGGTTGTATGCGCTGTTTTATATTCCCACGTTGATCGACGGCGGTTGGAGCGCGGCGCTGAGTGAGGCGGGCGCGGCGGGAAAATTGGCGTTCTTCAATTCGGATTTCACGTTCTCCGCGCCGTTTAATATCTGGATGGGAATCATCGGCGGGACGGTGCTCGTGATGTCCACCCATGGCGCCGAGCAGTCGATCGTCCAGCGGGTGCTCTCTTGCGCGAATGTCGCGGAAGGGCGCAAAGCGCTCATCTTTAGCGCGGTCCTGATCTTTCCGCTGTTCCTGATTTTCCTGCTCGTGGGCGTGATGCTCTGGGTTTTTTACCAACACCACCCATTCCAAATCGCGCTTCCGGAGGCGGCACCGGGGATCAAGTCCAACGATTTTATCTTCCCGATCTTCATGATGACGGAAGTGCCGCACATCATGCGCGGGTTTCTGATCGTCGCAATTTTGTCCGCCGCGATGTCGTCGATCAGCTCGGCGATTTCGGCGCTGGCGTCGGTCTCGACGATGGATTTTGTCCGCCCGATTTTGAAGCACCGCGACGAGGCGTTTTTCCTGCGGTTAAGCAAGGCGTCGTCGGTGTTTTGGGCGGGCGCGCTGATCTTCGTGGCGTGGCTCACGCGCGAGGTGACATTTGTGCTGAATGTCGCGTTTTCCCTGCGCGGGCTCACGGCGGGAGCGTTGCTCGGATCGCTCGTGATCGCGCTGTTTTGGCGGAGTCTCGGAGCCCGCGCGACGATGGCGGGGATGATCGCATCGCTGGTGGTGATGAACTGCATTTATTGGCCGGCAACCTTGCCCGCGTTGCAGCCGTGGTGGCGGGCGACGTTCGGCGGAGAGGTGTTCTGGCCGTGGTTCACCGTCATCGGAGCGGCGGTGACGCTCGGCGTGGCGTGGGCGACGCGAACCCTCTGGCCCGAGCGCGAAGCAGTGAAGCGGGCGACCTTGGAAAACTAAGTTGGTCCGTCCACGGAGGCGAAGTTGCAACCGGAGTTAGACCGGGTTTCGTCCGACGGTCGTGGATCCGCTCACTCACACGCTCCTCGGGGCCAGCTTCGGTTATTTCGGTTTCGGTCGTCGGCTCGGCCGGGCGACGGCGGCGGGCGTGGGCGCACTCGCGGGCGCGGCGCCGGATCTGGATGTTTTGATCGGGAGCGCCGCCGATCCGTTGATCGCAGTGGAGTATCACCGGCACTTCACCCACGCGCTGCCGTTTGCGCCGGTGGGCGCGGCACTCGTCGTGGGATTGCTGTTGATCTATCGGCCTTGGCGGGAGCGGTGGCGCGGGCATCTCGGTGCGGTCTGGGCCTGCGGGCTGGCGGCGTGGGTGAGCCATTGCCTGCTCGATTCGGCGACGAGCTATGGCACGCAGTTGATGTGGCCGTTTACGGATGAGCGTTTCGGCTGGGATTTCATCGCGGTGGTAGATCCCGCGTTCACGCTCGCGCTCGTGATCGGGCTGATCGTTGCACTCATCCGTGCGCGACCGGGTGCGGCGTTGGCCGGGCTGATCGTCGCGGCGGGGTATCTGGGATTGGGCGTGGTGCAACATACGCGGGCGGTCGGAGCGCAGGCGGCGGTCGCGGCTTCACGCGGACATACGCCGACGCGGTTCGAGGTGATGCCGACGCTGGGCAACGTCCTCGTATGGCGGGCGCTCTACGAGCACGGCGGCAAGATCCACGCCGACCGCATCCGGGTCGGTCTCGCAGGCGACGCCACGGTGCGCGGCGGGTGGGCGCTCGCCACGGTGGGTGCGGGCGAACTCACGGCGGCCGAGCGGGCGCGGGACCGGCGGAGGTCGTTTGCGCGCTTTGCGTGGTTTTCCGAAGACTGGGTCGCGCGCAGCCCGAGCGACGCAGCGGTGTTGGGCGACATGCGCTACTCGCTCTCGACGGAGGCCTTCGACCCGATTTGGGGCATTCGCTTTACCGCGCCGGAAGCACCGACAGAGATCGAGTGGGTGAACCGTTCGCGGGACCGGCGGGTGAGCCCGCAGGAGCTGTGGGAGGAACTGCAAGGGCGTGATCCCCGGTTTAAACCGGTTGGCAACGTGGCCCGGGCTGTGCAGTAGTCCCGGACATGAATTCTTCGCTCCGTTTCTTTCTGCTGATCGGTGCAGGTGCCGGAGTGCTCTGGTCTGCGCCCGGTGATCGCACGCGGGTGACGATCATCTCGACCACGGATCTCCACGGAAACATTTTCCCGATCGACTATTTTACGAACCGGCCGTCGAACGTCGGACTTGCGAAGGCGGCGACGCTGATCCGGCAGGCGCGCAAGGACGACCCGAACCTGATCCTCATCGACTCGGGCGATACGATTCAGGGCACGCCGCTGGCGTATTTTCACAACCGGAAGAACAACCTGCCGCCCGATCCGATGATGTTGACGATGAGCGCGCTGAAGTTCGACGCGCTGGCCATCGGCAATCACGAATACAATTTCGGTCTCGCCGTGTTCGAGAAAGCGCGGCGCGAAGCCTCGTTCCCGTGGCTTTCGGCCAATACCTACAAAGTCGGCACGCAGGAAACGGCATTTGCGCCGTATCTGATCAAGGAAGTGAACGGCGCGCGCGTCGGCATCATCGGGCTCACGACCCCGAGCGTGCCGAGCTGGGAGAATCCGAATAATTTTGCCGGATTGGAGTTTCGCGATCCGGTCGCCTCGGCGCGCAAGTGGGTTGCGCACCTGCGGGCGACGGAGCGGGTCGATGTCGTGGTCGTGGCGATGCACATGGGTATCGAAGCCGATTTACGCACCGGCCAAGTCAATCCAGGCCAGATGCCGATGGAGAACGCCGCGCTTGCGATCGCCACGCGCGTTCCGGGTATCGACGTGATCGCGATGGGGCACACGCACCGGGAAATTTCGTCGCTTTATCTCAACGGCGCGTTGCTCGCCCAAGCCGGCCGCTGGGGTGACTGCATCATGCGGGCGGATGTTTTTCTGGAGAAAAACGCCCAAGATCGCTGGCAGGTGGTTTCGAAAGGCTCACGCACGATTCCGGTGACGGACGCGACCGTGGCCGACCCGGCGACTCTTGCCCTCGGTGAACCTTACCACGCGGCGGCCCAAGCGTGGTTGAACAAAATCGTCGGCCAGTCGGCGGTCGAACTCACGGCGCGGGACGCAACGTTCAAGGACAACGCACTGCTCGATCTGATTCATCGTGTGCAGCTCGACGTAGGGAAAGCCGATGTCTCGCTGGCGGCTAGTTTCAATGCGCGGGCGCGCGTGGCCGCGGGGCCGGTTTCAGTGCGCGAGATCGCCGGTCTTTATATTTACGAAAACACGCTGGTCGTCGTCGAAGCCACGGGCGCGCAGATCAAGGCCGCGCTCGAACACGCGGCGCGGTATTTTCGAGAATATGAGGCGGGCAAGACGCCCGCCGAGTTGGTGGATCCAAGAATCCCCGGTTACAATTTCGACGTGGCCGAGGGCTTAAGCTACGCGCTCGACCTCCGGCGCCCGCTGGGCGACCGGATCGTCGATCTCAAGTGGCAGGGTCAGCCGCTTGATCCGGCGAAGAAATTGCGCGTCGCGACCAACAACTATCGGGTCAACGGCGGAGGCGGTTACACGATGTTTAAGGACTGCCCGGTGGTCATGCGCTCGAGCACCGAGATCCGCGATCTGATCATCGACTGGGTGGAGCAGGGTGGGAAGATTCCGACGGAGCCGACTGGGAACTGGCGGTTGGTGACGGAGTGATGAGTGGAGCCGAGGTAGGGCGGGGTCTCTGACCCGCCCTCGCGCGCCGCGGGTGGGCGAGGGCGTGGGCGTGGAGGGCGGGTCGGAGACCCTACCCTACTTTTTTAGGCGGAGTAGACGCCGCCGTTGATGTCGAGGGTGGCGCCGGTGATGAAGCCGTCGAATTCGCTCGCGAGAAAGATGGCGGCGCGCGCGACGTCGTCGGCGTGGCCGGCGCGGCCGAGCGGGATCCCTGCGATCGTGGCCTGGGCGGATGCGGCGGTGGTATGGGTGTTGTGGAAACTCGTGCCGAGGATGAGACCGGGGGCGATGGCGTTGACGCGCACGCCTTGCGGTCCGAGTTCGTTGGCGAGGGCGCGGCTGAAGGTGAGCACGGCACCTTTGGCCGTGGAGTAGGCGAGGGAGCCGGCGTGGCCGCCCTTGCGGCCGGCGAGCGACGAGAGGTTGACGATGCTGGCGCCGCCGCGGGTTTTCGCGGACTCGATCAAGTGGGGCGCCGCGGCGCGGGTGATGCGGCGCAGGCTGCCAACGTTGAGCGACATGACCTCGGCCCAAAAATCGTCGTCGGCGTCGGGCAAGGTGCGGCGGCCGACGAGGGAGCCGGCGTTGTTGATCAAAATGTCGAGCCCGCCGAGAAACGCGATGGCCTCGGCCACGAGCGGATTGCAGCCCTCGCTGGAAGTGAGGTCGGCGCTGGCGCTGCCGAAGCGTCGGCCAAGCGCGGCGGCCTCGGCGGCGAGGGCGCGGGCACCCTCGGCGCTGCTGCGGTAGTGCACAAAGACATCGCAGCCGGCGGCGAGCAGGTGGCGGCTGATGGCCAGGCCGATGCCTTGGGCGCCGGCGGTGACGAGGGCGCGTTTGCCGAGGAGTTTTTGGGCGGGAGCGGAGGACATGGCGGAGACGGTTGAGAGGGGCAAAACCGGGTCAACCGTGGAGCGCGGAGGTTTCCCTTTGCGCGGGCAGGGAGTCCGGGCAGGCTGTGCCCATGGCTGCGATCCCTTCGTCTTATACTCCAAGAGAAGAGTTGGCCAACGCCATCACGCACGGGATCGGGGTGGCGCTGAGCATCGTGGGGCTAGTGGTGATGGTGGTGGTCGCGACCGCGTCTGGCACGGCTTGGCACGTGACGAGTGTCGCGATTTTCGGGGCTGCGCTTGTGCTGCTCTACACGAGTTCGACGCTTTACCACAGCGTGCGGGGAACGGACCGGAAGCGGGTGTTGCGCAAGTTCGATCATGCGGCGATTTTTCTGCTGATCGCTGGGACGTATACGCCGTTTCTGTTGGTGAGCCTGCGCGGGCCGTGGGGTTGGAGTTTGTTCGGGGTGATCTGGGGCCTCGCGGTGGCGGGGATTGCCCTGAAGTTTTGGTTCGCGGGGCGCTTTAAGGTCACCTCGACCGTCATCTATCTGGCGATGGGTTGGATGGTCGTGGTGGTGTTGAAACCGATGTTGGCGGCGGTGGGCACGGGCGGGCTCGGGCTGCTGCTGGGCGGCGGACTTTGTTACACGCTCGGCGCGGGATTTTACCTTTGGAAGCGGTTGCCGTATCATCACGCGATCTGGCATCTCTTTGTGCTGGGGGGAAGCGGGTGCCACTGGGCGGCGGTGTATTTCCACGTTTTGCCCCACCCGCACGGGTGACGCGCGCGAGTGTCAATTGGCCGGGGCGGAGCTGAAGGGGCGTCGGCGAACGACGCTACGGGTCAGAAGCCGGGGAACGGCTGGGCGCGCTGGCAGAGCTGGAGCGGGATGCCCCAAGGGTCGCGGAGCATGATGAGCAAGGAGCCGTCGGGCTGCGGCTCGTCGAGGAAGTGCGTCGCGCCGGCGGCGAGGAAACGGGCGCAGTCGGCGCGGGCGTCGAGCGAGTAAAGTGCGACGTGGAAGCAGAGTGGATGGGCCGCGGCGAAGTCGGGGACGGCGGCGGCGGGGTTGTGGTAAATTTCGAGCGTTACGCGGCCGGACTCGTCGGCGAGGAAGTGTTTGAAAGGTGCTTCGAGTTGGGCGCGGGCGATCTGCCAACCGGCGTGGCGAACATACCACGCGGCGAGGGCGCGGGGATCGGGGACGTTGAGCGCGAAGTGTTCGAATTTCATGGGCGAGAAACAGGGGCGCGTCAGTTGAGCCGCCAAAGAGTGAAGTTGAGGAACGTGGCGAAGGAAACCCAAGCGAGATACGGCGCCCAAAGGTAGGCGGCGGTGCGGTCGGCGCGCGCGAGCCGGAACTGGAGCACGCCCAGCACCGACCAGAGCAGCAGGATTTCCATGAGAGCGAGATCGGGGCGGCGGAGGCCGAAAAAGAGCACGGACCAGAGGAGGTTGAGGCCGAGTTGCACGAACCAGAGGCGGAGGGTGAGCGTGGCGCCGGGCTCGGTGCGCTTCAGCCAGACGCGCCACGCGGCGACGGCCATCATCAGGTAAAGCGCCGACCAGACCGGGCCGAAGACCCAGCCCGGGGGATTCCAGGATGGTTTGTTGATTGTGAGATACCAAGTCGTGACGCTGGAGCCGGTCGCGAGGCCACCCACAGCGGCGGCGGTGAAAGCGGCGATGATAAAGAGGACGAGGGCGAACCAGCGATTCATAGGCAGCAATGAACGCGGAACGGACGGGGAGCGCAAGCGGAGGCGTGGGTGCGCGGTCGACCTAGCGTCGGGCGAGGGATATGGAGGTGGGCGTGGAGGGTGGGTCAGAGACCAGGTCCGGCTTATTTTGAAAGGAGTAGATGGGGCTGAGGCCGATGAAACGTGGTGAAACACGCCCGCGCCGATCGCGGGCGGGCTGCTGCCGCGCGAAGACGGCCTGTTTGTCATCTCATGGATCACAGATGAGTACGGAGGTGAGGCCGCCCAAAAGGTTGAACCCGTTGCGCGACCTGAAGCCGCGCGAACTGGAGATTGCGCGGCTGGTGGGCGAAGGCCACAGCCGCGCGGCGGTCGCGAGACGGCTGAGCGAGAGCGTGCTCACGATCAAGACGCAGTTGAATTCGGTTTCCGGAAGCTCGGGGTTGAGTCGCGGGCGAAGTTGATGGCAATGTTGAGGTAAAACCGTGGGCGGAGAAAACGAGCGTTTCGGCTGGAGGTGGCGACGTTTTGGCGGATTTCGGACACTAGTCCGAATCGGGGTTGAAAAATGGTCTCGACGGTGCACGGTGGATCGCAACGGTTTGAGTTTTAGTTCGTCTCCTCCCCGAGTCCCAATCGCCGCAACCGCGGTTCTTTTTTCGCTTCAACCACACATCCCCATGAAAACTTGGTCCCGCAAAGACTTCCTTAAAACGTCCCTTATTGGCGGCGGCGCCGCGCTCGTCGCCGGTTCCTCCCGGCTCTACGGCCAAGTCGCGCCCGCAGCCGGTAGCGCGGCGGGTGACATCCGTGTCGCCGTCGTCGGTATCAACGCGCAGGGCGCCGGCCACATGCGCGATTACATCAACAAGCTGCCCGGCGCGCGGCTCGTTGCGCTCTGCGATGTGGACTCCGAAGTCTTGGCGAAGCGTGCCGCCGAGTGTGAAAAAGCCGGCGTAAAAGTTGAGACTTACATCGACTACCGAAAGCTGCTGGAGAACAAAAATATCGATGCGATCGTGCTCGGCACGCCGAATCACCAGCACGCAATCCAGACGATTTGGGGTTTGCAGGCCGGCAAGGATGTCTACGTCGAGAAACCGGTCTCACACAATACTTGGGAAGGCCGCCAAGCGGTCGCGGCGGCGGCAAAGTATTCCAAGAATATCGTACAGGCGGGCACGCAAAACCGTTCATCGCTCGATATCATGGAGGCCATTGCCTACGTGCGCTCGGGCAAATTGGGCAAAATCCAACACGCTCGCGGTCTGTGCTACAAACTGCGCGAGAGCATCGGTCGCACCACGGGGCCGCAGGCGGTGCCGGCTTCGATCGGCAAGGAAGGTTACGATCTTTGGACGGGTCCGGCGGATCTTACGCCGCCACGGCGCAACGGCCCGCGCGGCGGTCCGGTGCACTACGATTGGCACTGGATCTGGAACTACGGCGGCGGCGATATCACCAACCAAGGCATTCACCAGGTGGACGTCGCGCGCTGGTTCCTCGGCGAGCCCGGTCTGCCGGCGTCGGTGATGAGCGTGGGCGGCCGTTTTGGTTACCAAGATGATGCCGAGACCCCGAACACCCTGATCACCACGTTTGGCTACGCCAAAGCGCCGTTGATTTTTGAAGTGCGCGGTCTGCCCGCCAAAACGGGCATGAAGGCCATGGATGCTTTCCGCGGTTCGCGGGTCGGCGTAATCGTGCAGTGCGAGGGCGGCTACGTCACGGTGGCCGAAACCGGCAACGCGAACATTTACGACAACGACAACAAGCGGATCATGGCGCTCACCAAGGGTGGCAACGGATCGCACCGGGCGAACTTCGTGAAGGCCGTGCAGAACCGCAAAGTTACCGTTGGCCTCATCGAAGAGGCGCATTACTCCTCGGCGCTCTGCCATATGGGCAATGTTTCCTACCTGCTCGGTGCCGAGAAATCGAACGCGGCCCTGCGCGAATCGATCGCTTGGGATCTGCCGACGAGTGAGGCCTACAGCCGCACGCTGGATCACCTGCGCGCGAACGATGTGGACCTCTCCACGGTGCAGGTCGTCAAAGGTCCGTTGCTGAAGTTCGACAACAAGACCGAAATGTTCGTCGGCTCCGATCAAGTGTTGGTCGATGCGGCCAACAAGAATCCGCTGCACAAGCGCACAGGTCGCGGGGCGTTCTCGATCCCGCAGCTCGCCTGATCAGGGGCAAAGATTGGCACGCTTTCAACGGCGGCGACGGGCGATGGCCCGCGCCGCCGTTTTGTTTGGCCGCAGATGAATGAGCGGCGTGGGCGGGGTCGTAATCCCGGGATGCTTTGGTCGTCGTTATCGCGGCGATCGCTCGGTCCAGACTTGGGCGAGATGAAGGAGCGTTTCGACGGCTTTGGCCATGTCTTGCAGGCTCACCCACTCGCGGGGGCTGTGAATCTCGTGCATGCCGCAAAAGAGGTTCGGTGTCGGCAGGCCGCGGGCGGTGAGGTTTGAGCCGTCGGTACCGCCGCGGATGATTTTTGCCACCGGAGTGAGGCCCGCGCGGCGGTAGGCTTCGCCCGCGAAGTCGGCGGGCCGCGGGTCGCGTTCTAGGCCGTAGCGCAGGTTGCGATACTGTTCGGCAAACGTGAGAACAAATCGGGCGCGGGGTTCGACGGTGCGGAGCTCGGCGGTGATTTTCTCGAGGAGCGCGCGATGGGCAGCGAGACCGGCGAGTTCGAAATCGCGCAAGATGAGGCGCACCGTGGCGTGCTCGGCTGTGCCGGAGAGCTCGACCGGGTGGATGAAACCGGCGCGGTCGGCGGTGTGTTCGGGGGAGTATTCGGCGGGGAGTGCGGCGACCCAGCGGGCGGCGAGGCGGAGCGCGTTGACCATAACGCCTTTTGCCCAACCGGGGTGGGAGGCGACGCCGTGGATTTCGAGGACGGCGGAATCGGCGTTGAAGGTTTCGAGGTCAATTTCCCCGGGCGATTCACCGTCGAGGGTGTAGGCGACGGCGGCGCCGAGTTGGGCGAGGTCGAGGTGGGCCATGCCGGCGGCGACTTCCTCGTCGGGGTTGAAGCAGAGACGGATTTTACCGTGGGGAATCTCGGGATGGAGCAACAGATGCCGGGCGGCGTTCATCACGGTGGCGACGCCCGCTTTGTCGTCGGCCCCGAGGAGGGTTTTGCCGCTGGCGGTGATGAGGTCGTGTCCGAGGACGGTGTGGAGGAGCGGAGTGTTTTCGAGGGTGAGGGTTTGGCTGGGATCGTCGGGCAGAACGATGGGTTGGCCGGCGTAGGCGTGGTGGACGAGCGGGGTGGCGGCGCCGGGGAGGTTGGGGGCGGTGTCGACATGAGCACACCAAGCCATGACGGGAACGGGCCGGGTGACCGTGGCGGGAATGGTTGCGAGCACGTAGCCATGGGCGGTGAGCGTGACCTCTGTGGCACCAAGGGCGGTGAGTTCGGCGGTGAGCAGGCGGAGTAGATCCCACTGGCCCAGGGTGGTGGGCGTAGTGGCCGAGTGCGCATCGCTGCGGGTGTCGATCTGGACGTAGCGGAGAAAGCGGGCGAGGAGGTCGGCGGAGTCGATGGTCATGGGAAGGGAGGAGAGGGACGCAAAAAAGGCGCGGCCGAAGCAGGCCGCGCCCATTAGGAGAAGTCAGACGGTCAGAGCGGCGACTACTTTTTGACGCTGAAGGCGGCGGTGAAGACCGTGGCTTCCCACATGATCTTGATCTCGCCATTACCGTCGGGGGTTTTGCCGATGTTGATGGTGAGTTGATCGACGGGGGCAACGAGGCTGCCTTTGACGAGTTCGATGCGCGCGAGGTCGCTCTTTTCATCCACGGGGGTGCCCCATTTCCCGATGTTGGTGCTGAAGGCGAGTTTCGAGGGGCCGGTGGCGGAGGGCACGATGTAGAGCGTGTAGGCGCCGGCGGGGATGGTCGTGTCGCCGAAAACGAGCGGGCGCTGGGTCAAGAAGAGCGTGGCTTCGTCGGCGCCGAGGCGGTCGGCTTTGTCCCATTTCACGAGGCCGCCCCAGATCACGCGTTTCTCGCCGGTCTTCGGATCTTTGGAGAAAGGACGACCGTAGGTGATGGAAACCAAGGTGACGTTGGGGCGCTCGCCGATCCGGGCGAAGACGGATTCGTGGGGACTGACGCGTTTTTGCTGGGCGGCGAGGGGAAGCGATCCGACCGCCAGAGCGGCGAACGCGAGGAGAAGCGTGGCGAACTTTTTCATGGGATGGATTTTATTTTGGGTACAGCGGCGGGAGAACCGCCAATCCCGAAGGTGACGGCAAACGGCCGGGGCTTGTCAATTGGCGGGAGCCCGGGACCGGCCCTTGACGCGGGCGGTGCGGTGGGACCGGATGACGGGCTATGGCGCGCAGTGTGGTTCTTGCAGGCACGGTAAGGTGTGAGCGATGTCAGCTCCCGCCGCGTTGGTGCGTGTGCGCGGGGCTGGGGCCGGTTGAGAGCGCGTTGCAGGTCGACGTATTGATGCACTCGCGGGAGCAATGGCGGCCGAGCAGCACGGGGAAACTGATCGAGCGGGTGGTAACGGGGGCGCGGGCGCACGTTTACCGGCGGGAGGCACCGCCGGAACGGGCGACGGTCGCCGCGGCGGGACGCGAGCTGTGGGTGCTGCATCCGCTGGGCGAATCGCTTGCGACCATGACGTTGCCGCCGGCGGCGAACGTGCAGGTGTTGTTGCTCGACGGGAGCTGGGGTGAAGCGGCGGAAATGGTGCGCGCGGTGGAACCGTGGGGGCGGCGAGTGAGCGTGCCGATGACGGGAAAGAGCCGCTACTGGCTGCGCGAACAACAGGGCGAAGGAAAATTTTCCACGATCGAAGCGTTGCTGGCGGTCTTGGCGGTTTTGCAGGAACGCGACGCGGAGGCACACCTGCGGCTGCATTTCGAGCTACTGGTCTATGCTACCTTGCTGGCGCGGGGACGAAAGTGGCCGGCGGCTGAGTATCTGGAGGGGTCGCCGATCAAAAAAGCCCTGCCCGAATTTCTCGCCCGGTTGGTGCAGCCCCGAAGAGGCGAGCCCCACGCGGCCCGACGGTCGCCCACCGAGCGGCAGGGTGAAGCAGAATAACGCGCCGCGACCGCGTTTGCCCTCGGCCCAGATCCGAATGCGAGCAGGACCCGTGGCTTAAAGCGAAGATGTACGCCGGGGGCGTTGGAATTTCGATTGAGTGGCTGCCCGGTCCGGGCTTTTTCATCTGTCCATGAACTTCCGGATTTTATTGGCGGGTCTTTTGCTTTCCGTGGTCGAGCCGGTTCGGGCTTCCGAGGTGGCTTCGCCGGAAAAGCTCGGCTTTTCCGGTGAGCGTTTACAGCGGCTTGACGCGGTCATTCAGGCTCAGGTCGAGCAAAAGAAAATTGCAGGCGTGGTGCTTTACGTGGCGCGCGAAGGCAAGGCGGTGCGTCATCGCGGCTACGGGATGGGCGACCTCGAGGCGGGGAAGCCGATGACGACGGACGCGATTTTCCGGATCGCGTCGATGAGCAAGGCGGTAACGACGACGGCAATCATGATGCTCTATGAAGAGGGCAAATTGATGCTCCGTGATCCGGTTTCCAACTACATCCCCGAGTTCAAGAATTCGATGGTAGCCGTCGCGGCGCCCGACGGCAGTGCGGAGAAATTTGTGACGGTGAAGGCGAAGCGGCCGATCCAGATCCGCGACTTGCTCACCCACACGGCGGGACTCACCTACGGTACGGGCCCGGCGGCGGAACTTTACCGGCAGGCAAAGTTCACGGGTTGGTATTTCGCCGATCGCGACGAGCCGATCGGTGATGTGATCAAGCGGCTGGCGGCGTTGCCCTTGAACGGTCAGCCGGGTGAAGTTTATCAATACGGTTACTCGACGGATGTGCTCGGTTATCTGGTGGAAGTGATTTCCGGAATGCCGCTGGACCGGTTTTTCGCGGAGCGGATTTTTGGGCCGTTGAAAATGAACGACACGAGTTTCTTCCTGCCGCCGGAGAAAGCGGCGAGGCTTGTGCCGGTTTACGGGATCGATGCCAAAGGTGTGCTCGGACGCGGTGACCAAGGCGACTTCGTGACCGGGCCGCGGAAGTGTTTCTCGGGAGGCGCGGGCTTGTTGTCGACCGCCGGCGATTATGCGCGGTTGTTGCAGATGTTTTTGAACGAAGGTGAACTCGACGGCGCGCGGTTGCTTTCGCCGAAGTCGGTCGAGTTGATGCGGGCCAACCACACCCTCACGAAATACGCGGGCGACACCGGGGCGTTTGGTCTTGGTTTCTGGGTGATGCCGGATGTCGGCGCCTTCGGCGAACTGGGCAGCGTGGGCTCCTATGGCTGGGGGAGCGCTTACTTCCCGCAGTATGTCGTCGACCCAAAGGAAAAGATCGTGGCGCTGCTGATGACGCAGTTGCGGCCGGCGGGCGGGAACGATCTCAACCAGAAGTTCAAGGTGATGCTTTATCAGGCCCTGATCCCGCCGAGCGCAGGCAAGTGAACAGCGTCCGCGCCGCGCCGGTGGAGGCGGTCAGCGGCGAAACGGGCCGCGGCCAAAGCGGGGGTCGGAACAGTCGTCGCCGAAATAGGGCAGGCCCTTGCCGTGGTATTCGGCGTAAGTGAAGGCGACGGAAAAATTCCGCTGCGGATCTTCGTAAACGGTGGTGAAGGAGCCGCCGAAAAATGTGCGACCGCTGCCAGCGGTGCCGACGGTGAGGGTGACTTCGCCGTGGAGTTGGGGTTTGTAGGTAACGGTTTCGATGACCGTGTCGTCGGCCGTTTTTGCGCGGGCGGCGAGAGTGGGAACGAGCACGGCGGGGCGTTGGGCGACGGCGCGGGCGACGAAGCGGTCGAGCTTCGCACGTTCCTCGGGGCTGAGGGTGGCGAGGCCGGCGGCGGCAACCTGATCGGAGGTGCGGCGCTGGAGAAAAGAGCGGGAGAAGGCGACGACATTGCCTTGGCGTGCGACGGTGAGTTCACGTTCGATCTGGGAGTCGAGTGCGGCGCGTTGCTCGGCCGAGAGTTTCGTGAGACCGGCGTCGGCGTGGTCGGTCGCATCAAGTTGCGCGGAGAACGGGGCGGACGCGCTGGCGAGGGCCGGAAAAAACAGCAGCGTGAAAACCAGAAGCGAGGCCGGGAGATTGGGGGCGAGCGACGGCATGGATTATTTTTTTGGCGGGGTGAGGCGGCTCGACTTTTGATTGTTGGACGGGTCGGCATCGTTGACCCCGATGGGCGTGTGCAACGTGGTCCGGTAAATGAGAGCACCCTCGGACGTGAGGCTCTTTTGGTCAACGGGCAGGATGAGAACGGTGCTCGCGCCGGGGGCGAGTGTGGGCAGGCGCTGCGTGGTGGTGAAGCCGTTGGTGGCGATGTCGAGGGTCAGGCCGGAGACCGGGAGGGCCCCGCGATTTTGGATGACGAAGTCCATCTGGTTTTTGGTGGCGTCGAAGTGGTGGCTGGAAATGGCCGGGTCGATGCGGGTGGGATCGTGGCGACTCATGGCCCACCCTAGGTTGAGGATGCCGCGGCCGTAGTCGGAGTCGGTGCCGGGTGCGCCCGCGTCATTGGTGGTGGCGGCGAGGACTGCCCAGGCTTGCGCAGCGGTCAGACGGGGATCGGCGGACATGACGGCGGCGACGCTGCCGGCCACAAGTGGGGCGCTGGCCGAGGTGCCGTTGACGGTGACGCGTTGTTGGTCGAGCCACGCGGTCTGCACGCCGTAGCCGGGGGCGGAGACTTGGAGTTGCGGACCGGAGTTGGAGAACGTGACCTGTTGGCCGATGGCGTCGACGGCGCCCACGGAGACGACGCGAGCATCGGCGGCGGGCCAGGTGAGTTGGGTGGCTTGGTCGTTGCCGGCAGCGGCCACGATCAACGCGCCGCGGGTGGTGGCGTAGTCGATCGCGGCGTCGAGCACGTGGGTGGTAGAGTAGCCACCGAGCGAGATGTTGATGATTTGGGCGCCGGCATCGGCGGCGGCAACAATGCCACGGGCGACGGTGAAGATGTCACTGAGGCCGTCGGCCGCAGTGACGCGGACGCTGAGGATATTGGCTGCGGGAGCGACGCCGGGTGCGTCGCTTGAGACGCCGGCGGCGAGGGCGGCAACCCCGGTCCCATGCCCGGAGGAAGTTTCGGACCCCGGCAGGTTGCCGGCGCCGACGTCGAGGGTGCGGACGCGGCCGGAGAAGGTGGGGTCGAGCGCGTTTACGCCGCTGTCGAGGATGGCGATGGTGATGCCGCGGCCCCACGTGCTGCGGTCGCCGGTAGCGCCGAGGAAGGCGAGTGAGGTGTTGTGCAGCGGGATTTGGGTGAGGTCGGCGCGGTCGGCTTTCGCAAGACTTTCGGGGGCGCGAAAGAAGATGTTGGCCGCGGCGTCCACGTAGTCGGCGGCGTGAGTGATGCGATCATCGCGGAGCGAGGTGATGCGGTCGTAGCCCACGCGCACGGTGCGGAGGGCGTCGATTTGACCGATGATGGTGAGGCCGGCGGCGCGGGCGCGGGCGAGGAAGCGGCGGTAGGCGGCGGCATCCTTGAAGGCGAGGGTCGCTTCATTGGCGCGGGCGTCGGTGGCGGCGAGCAACGCCTCGAGCTGGGCATCGGGAGCGAAGGCGGCGGATGGAGGCAGCGCGGGCGGAACCGGTGCGGCGGTTTGAGACGCAGTGGCGGAAGGTGGGTCAGCTGAAATTGATCGGGGCGGGGGGAAGGCAGAGCGGACGAACACCAGCCAGCTAACGACGACAAAACCCAACGCGAGGATGCTTAGACTGAGGTGGCGGGGGCTCATGCTGGTCGAGGTTAGGACGGGATCGGCTGGCGGAAGTTTCAATTAGTTCTGGCGACGGTGCGAGCGGCCAACGTGGTATTTCGCGCTTTTCACGTCCGGGATGACTCGCCACGGTTCGGCCGATGAAATCCCCAAAAGTTAGCCTCGCCCGTGCTCTCGGTGTTGCCGTCCTTTTTACCCTCACAAACATTGCTTCGGTGGCTCATGCGGCCGATGCGAAGATGCCGGCCATTTTTAATGGTAAGGATTTGACCGGCTGGAAGGCCGATGGCGCGACGGAGTTCTGGCGCGTGGAGAACGGCGTGCTGATCTGTGAGAATAACGCCGCCAAAAAGGGCAGCATGCTTTGGACCGAGGCCAGTTACACGGACTTTGTGATGGAGTTCGATGTGCGTTGGAAGTCCGACACCGAGCGGGGAGTCGACACCGGGGTTGAGATGCGGAAGCCGGCGATCCAGTTGCAACTGGGTGTTTCGGGTAGCCTGAAGACCGATATGACCGGCTCGTTTTACACGGGAGGAAAGCCATCTTACCCGGAGGCGGGACAAGCGAAAAACGCCAAAGCGTTGATGAAGCCGCAGGGCGAGTGGAACACGTTCCGCATCCAGGCGAAAGGGAACACGTTTACCTGCTGGATCAACGGGACGAAGGCGTCGGAGTACACCGATGCAAAATTTTCCGGCGCTTCTCCGCTGGGTTTGCAGCTCCATGCCAATGTGGTGATGAAGGCGGAGTTTCGTAATATCCGGGCGCGTGCGCTCGAGTGAGCGGGGCCGCGGCATTTTGAAGTGCTGAGCGAAGCCCTGTGGGGTAGACCTCGGGCTGCTCAGCCTTCGAGGTTCAGACTGGAGTTCGAAAGCGCGCCGAGACTTCGAGCAGCGCCGACGGAAAAACGGGTTTCTTGGGCAACGCGTCGACGTTGAGCTCGGCGTAGGCCCGCTGACTTGCGGGCTGAGTTCCGATCAGAAAACCACGATCGTCCCGAGAAAAGAAAGACTGCGGCGAGGGGAGCCCAGAAACTCGAGCCCGTTCCGGTTGAGCTGGTGATGGTCAGTGATGAGCGCGTCGAAGTTGTCCGGCGCGGCCGCGAGGCTCTCGTAAGCTTGGCGGCCATCGACGCGACATTCGATGTGTTGTCCTTATCACGAGAGCGACGTCTGGGCTACGTGGCGTAGCCGCTCCCGCATGGTCAGCGGCGTAGAGGATGTGTCGCGGTTTGAGCGCTGCAGACGGAGCGGCGATTGGAGCGTGAGCCGTTGGTGTTGGATAGTTGTTACCCTTACTGACTGGCCTCAAAGCCCCCGATGTCGTAGCGGCGAAAAATTACGCGAAAA
>SXGQ01048282.1_pt1 | contig 32028 bp, 37 predicted proteins | sample 3178371 | NCBI WGS metagenome assembly SXGQ01 (sample SAMN11356859, study PRJNA531348) | freshwater metagenome | isolation source: freshwater sample F1-20 | place: China: Fuxian Lake, Yuxi | collected 2017-12-25
GTATATAATAAAGATTGGGGTAAAACCCAAAATTCCTGGGCACACGGCCCAGAAATAGGAGGATCTAATGAAACAAGATCTTAATGAAGATGGAAAGGTAACAATGCAAGAGAAAATTCTAGCAGCGTTAGCAAGCTATGGTCGTCACTTTTTAGGTGCAGCTATTGCCCTATATATGACTGGCAACACCGACCCAGGAGATTTACTAAAGGGTGGAATTGCAGCATGTTTGCCCGTAATATTGAAGGCGCTCAATCCTAATGAGTCGTCCTTTGGATTTACAAAGAAGTAAAAATTTAATACAGATTAGAACGGCCCTTGTGATAAAATAATCATAAGGGCTTTTCTAATTAGGGGTAACATGTCTAATCAAAAAAATTGGCAAATAAATCACAATACAACATTTGATTTTGTTGTAGAGTACAAAGATAGTCAGGGAGCATCAATAGACCTGACTGGATGTACAGCTAAACTACAAGCAAGAGATACATCTCCTGCAGCGAAACTAGCCTTTACCCTTTCTTCGCCCAGTTCTGGCATAGTAATTGATCCACTAATAGGAAAAATTACAGTAACAATGAATCCAGCACAAACAAGCAAACTATTTTATCCAAAATCTGTTTACGATTTAGTTATTACCGACAGCAATGGAAATAGGACTAAAATGGTTGAAGGTTTTATAACATTAATTAAAACGGTGACAGTCTAATGCCAATTACAAACGAACCAACCTCCATTATAGTTACGGAACTTAACAACAAGGTTGTTATTTCTGAAACTGGTCTTCAGGGGCCAAGGGGAAAGACCATCCTCAATGGCGAAGGGGCTCCGCTTGACAATATTGGAATAGAGGGAGATTTTTATTACGATAAGTTGACCACAAGGCTTTATGGGCCAAAGCTAGCCATCAACTCTTGGGCTAACTCAATAAACTTTCTTTTAAATGCAGCCTTAACTTACTCATTTTCAATACAACAGGTTCAAAACGCAGGCTCTTACCACTACCTGGAAATAGTGCACAATTTTGGATACAACCCAAATGTTACTGTTAAAAACAGCGCTGGCGACATATTAGAAACAGGAATAGACTATAATAGTACTAACAAGATTACGCTGACAATGGCTCAACCATTCGGCGGGACAGCATACCTGTCTTAAGGAGATATAAAAATGGCAAGATTATTTGTAACTGATATCAATCTTAATAAGAATGAGCTTCAGAATGCCAGAATTCAAGGATTGTCTACAGCGCCTACAGGTGCAGTCACTGGTCAAGTTTATTACAATACATCAGACAATACGATGTACTACTACAATGGACAAAACAACGAAAATGGTCCATGGGTAGCAATGAATGCTTCTACGGAAGCAGTTCAAGATTTAATTGGTTCTTCTGTTGAAGGCGGAGTCGGATTAACAAGAACATATAATGATTCAACAGGAATCACAACACTAGATTTAGATAATACAGCAGTAACCGCAGGATCTTATGGATCACAAACAAAAATACCAACTTTTACAGTTGACGCACAAGGTAGGCTAACAGCCGCTGGTGAAATAGATGTAGCAACTACCCTTTCAATTGCTGCAGAATTTGGCGATGCGGATACAGTAAATCTTCTTACAGACACTTTAACATTTGCTGCAGGCGAAGGAATAAATACAGAAGTATCAAATAACACAATAACTATTTCTGGAGAAGACGCATCTTCAACAAATAAAGGTATAGCTTCCTTTGATGCATTAGACTTTACAGCAACAGCTGGAAACATTACTTTAAATGCTGAGCGTGTACAAGATATTGTTTCTGATCAAATTGTAGCAGGAGAAGGCATTGATGTAACTTATAACGATGCCGCAGGAACGCTTACAGTAGACGCAGAAATTGCAACCACAACAAATCGTGGTGTGGCTTCCTTTGCTACCGATGACTTTACAGTTACAGATGGTGCGGTAACAATCAAAAATGTTAACCTTGGCACACAAACAACTGGAGATTATGTAAGAGATATTCAGGGAACCGCAAATGAAATTACAGTTGCTCCTACATCTGGAGAAGGCTCACAAGTAACAATCGGTCTTCCAGATGACGTACAAATTACTAATAATTTGAATGTTGGCGGTAACTTAAATGTAGCTGGAACTATTAACTCAGTTAATACTACACAGGTAAATATTGTTGATAACGTAATTAACCTTAATACCGACTTTGAAGGAGATCCGACAGTAGATGCGGGTATCCGTGTAGAGCGTGGAACTGGCGCTGACGTTCAACTTCGATGGAACGAATCTCTAGATCAATGGCAAATAACCAATGACGGCGTTTCTTATCACCCTGTAACAAGAAAACATACAGCGGTAATTGGAGACGGCACTGCTTTTACATACCCAGTAGTACACAATTTAGGTAAAAGAGAAGTTGTTGTAAATGTTTATGATACTGCAACATATGACACCGTAGAGTGTGATGTTGTTAGAACTTCAACATCTACAATTACATTAGGATTTTCACAAGCACCCGCTTCTGGAGCATATACGGTAGTAATCGTAGGCTAGGGGTAATTAAATGTCAGTACAAAGATTAGTCCCCCTACACGCTGTAGCATTAACATCTGATCCACAAATTGCCAGAATGGGCGATCTTTATTATAATACAACAGACAACGCTTTAAAATTTCATGACGGTAGTCAATGGCATCGAGTGGGCGGCGGAGTCATATCTGGGCTGTTAAATCATGTTCATACTTATGACGGAGCAATTCATACTGTATTTGATAATCAAATTCCGTCAAATGGTATAATAGACGGAGCAGTAGTTGAATCAGCGGCATCCCCCGATTCTGATTCTATTGATGGAGGCTTTACCAACGAAAGCTCAAATGAAACTTATGACGGAGGAACACCATAATGGCAACTAAAATAAAAATTAAAAGAGGCACTAGCGCACAATGGGCTTCATCAACCACACCATTGGCACTAGGCGAACTTGGAATTGATACCACTTTAGGAAAACTTAAATTTGGAAATGGCACAAGTCTATGGTCAAATTTAAACTTTTTTCATGCAACTTTAACTGATCTTCAATTTTCGTTTGACACTGGAAAAGCCTACACAGACGCAGCGGTTGCCGCATTAGGAAATACTTCAAACGAGAGTTATATTTCAGTATCAAAGTATGGAACTGCCGATGGAGTTGCAACACTTGGTCCAGACGGTAAAATTCCAGATTCAGAAATTCCAGCAGGAATTGCCAGAGATTCAGAAATTCCAAGCTTGACTGGATATGCAACAGAAAGCTACGTTAACACATCAATATCTAATCTAATAGACTCCTCGCCATCAACATTAAATACATTAAACGAAATAGCTGAAGCACTAGGAGATGATCCTAATTTATCTGCAACACTTACAAGTTCTATAGCACTTAAAGCTCCAATAGAATCCCCTGCGTTTACTGGAACAGTCAGTGGTATCACAAAAGCAATGGTTGGACTTTCTAACGCAGACAACACCTCAGATGTCGATAAACCAATTTCAACCCTAACCCAATCAGCATTAGAGCTTAAATTAAATGTATCTGATCAGCCTGTTGATTACACAATTAAAAATGATGGAAGCGGCGGTTATCTTGTTAACGGAGTACTTAATGGCAATATGTATTTTGTTAAAGGAAAATCATATATTATTAAAGTAGAAGCCACAGGACACCCATTTTGGATTCAAACAGTTTCTGGAGGATATTCTCAAGCAAATGTTTATAACACAGGCGTAACAAATAATGGAGAAGACAATGGGCTTATAATTTTTAATTATAGTATAAGTGGTCCAAGCTCATTATATTATGCTTGTGAATATCACTCAAGCATGAAGGGTGCCATTATAGGAAGTTTGGAAAACGATACAATTATAAAATCAGTATCTGGAAGCTATACAACCCTTGTTGAAGATATTAATAAGATTGTAGAAATGCCAGACGGAGGAACAGTTACAATATCAGACTCAACATCTTTTCCAATAGGGTGTTCCATAGATATTCTTCAAACAGGAACTTCACAAGTAACAATTACTGGAAATGGGTTTACTCCAAACGCAACACCAGGATTAAAGATACGCACACAGTGGGCAAGTGCGACTTTGTTTAAAAGAGGTTTAAACAGTTGGGTTATTCTTGGAGACTTGGCGGTATAAAAAGTGGCAAAAGAAGACATTAACGTTGTCTATGATTTTATATCAGAAGACGAATGTAATACTATTTTAGAATATGAAAAATATTTAACAGATAATGATTTATGGGATAAAAGCGATCCCAAAGCTGATCCAAGCCAACACTGGTCAAAAAGATTTTTGGGTGTCATAAATCTTACTGTGCCAGAAAAAGGATTTAATAATCCAAAAGATATTGAAATAATGGATCTGTGCGTAACAATTAGAAAAAGAATTAGAAACAAGATTATTGAAACTTGGGGCCTAAAAGAAGACATTTATGCAGATTCTTTAAATTTAATTAGATGGCCACTAGGCGAAGAACAGCCACCTCACTCAGACTATGAAAATTTTGGAAGAGAGCCGCACATCTGGAATTGGAGAGATATAGGAGTTGTTCTTTATTTAAATGATGATTTTAAAGGCGGACAAATTTATTTCCCACAACATGACCATACAATAGAAATTAAAAAAAGAATGCTTGCATTTTTTCCAGGAGATAAACATCACGCACACGGGGTAAGAAAAATTGAAGAAGGATGTAGGTATACCGTAAATATGTTTTACACATATTTTGAGTCACACAAAGACAGACTTCCTCAATGAAGAACAAAACAAATACCAATAAGATAGAATTTTACTCTTGGTCTGAATTAGCGGAAAATGTTTCTAAAATGCCCAATTTAGCAAAGTCACATATACCATCATCCTGGAAAGAAAAGTCAAGATATGTTGGCTCAGAAGAATTAATGCTTTATGGCAAAGATGACTCTGGCAATGCAATTCCAAATACTGGGCTTAAACATTGTATTCCTTATTTTGATGCAATGACAGCGGGATATATTCAAGAGCTACATTGTGATATACAAATAACTATAAAAAATGGAGAGCAGTATGCAAAATGGAGATCTCCGCTAAACCCTATTCAGGTTAGAAATCGAGATGAAATTGATTCATCACTAGGATACTCTTCAAAACATTTTGCTTGGCTCATGCAGTGGGGAATTAAAACGCCACCAGGGTGGTCCTGCCTACTAACTAGCCCAATGAATAGGCCAGAACTTCCTTTCATAACGCCTTCTGCAATTATGGATACCGATCATTATTCTTCACCAGGCAACATAAGTTTTCACCTTAAAGATGGGTTTGAGGGTATAATATTAGCAGGGACGCCTATCTATCAAATTGTTCCAATAAAGAGAGAGGCATGGGTTTCCCAAAAAAATCTAAATTTGAGGTCCGAAGGTCGTAAAGAGCAAGAAAAAAGAATGAGTTTTTTTTCAGGATTTTATAAAAAAGAAAAATGGCAAAAAAAGGAGTATTCATAATGTATGATCCAACGCTTGTTAGATGGCAGTATGAAAATATCTTTAAATTTCCAGAAACACATCTACTTTTAGAAACAATTAAGACCGCCGCAGGAAAATATCAAACTGCCGTTTTTGAATGTGATGAAATAGGTAGAATTAGGCAATTAGCAATTTTATACTCTAAATATTATTTAAATGAAGAGGATGCTTTATCAGGTCACAACTACCTAGTAAAAGAGTTTAATAGCCTACAAAAAAATAATAGTTTTTTAAGCATTAACGATGTTTATCAAGAAATAGAAAAAAATAATTTAATACCACAACACGATGGTCCAAAGGTGTTTAATTTTATAAGAGTTCCCGCAGGCAATGCCGTAGTGGGATATCGAGAGGAAATTAAATAAATGGGAATAAATAGAGGAAAACCAAAAAGCAGATTAAAAAAATTCTCGCCATTTGTGGGTTTTAAAAAAGTTACAGTTCCAAATCTTAGCGGACTTTCAAGAGCAGCTGCTCAAACTGCTTTGTTAAATGCAGGATTGTCATATACAGAAACACCTGAAACTACTACCGACTCAGCATTAGATAACGTCTTTGGCAGTCAAAGCATAGCAGCAGGAACAACTGTCACCATAGGGTCTACAGTAAATTTTGTTTACAAAACATATGTTGCCCCTTATTACAATCCTTATTACAATCCTTACAGCAACCCGCCACCTTACGACAATCCTTATTATAATCCTTACAGCAATCCGCCACCTTACGACAACCCTCCACCATACGATAACGCACCACCATATTTTAATGCTCCACCAGAGTCTCCGCCGCTGGATCTTCCCCCATTAAATTTTCAACCACCAACAAAATCTATTGGAATTACTACGCTTATTATTACTCCCACTGGTTTTGTGCCAGCCAAAGATTTGCAGGTTGGAGATTCTTTAATTTCTGCAAACATAGCGGGATTTCCTTACGATAGTCTTTTAAATACCGCACAAGATGCTTTAAATTGGACGGCAACAAATCCTTCTATAACAGAAACAATAACAACAATTGTCAGCATAAATAGAAGAACGGCAGCAAGAGGAGTTTTAATTAATGGAGACGTGTTTTCTGATACACATTATATCCTTATAAAAAGAGATGGTCTTGCAAAGTTTGTTTTGTCTACAGAAATAATTCACTCAGACCTAGTTTGGGACTTATTAGAAAACAACTGGGATGAAATTTTAGATATTCAGGTTGCAGACATCCCCCATGAGGTTGTCTCTATAAACTGTGAGCCGTATGACATATTCTTTACAGAACATATGCTTGTTCACGACTCGGTATCAATTTAAATAATGGGTACGGTTTTAAATGCCGTAGATCTAGATGGGGTCCCGCTAGTCAGTTTATCAGAGTACCCATCAGAGCTAGGTCCGTCTTGGATCCACGCTTGTTTTGTTAACCAAGACACAATTAAACTATCAATATCTTTACACAAAGACAACACTTATCCAGCAGGAACTATTATAGTGTCTAATTTTATTAGAAATAAATACCCAGATATGTACACTTTACAAAAATTTGAAAATGACAGCTTTGTGTCAGATAGAATGTATACGAACCCAATACATAGAAGACTTGGGTACTGGAAATATTTAGCAGCGCTTTTGAGGTCTGTTTTTTATACAAATTTTAATCTTAACATAGAAGGATCAATAAACAGAAGTCCCATTGCTGACAAATTTTATAAAAATATTACAAAAATACTAAAACATAATAGCCCTAACTCTGCACTTTCAGGCGGAAGAATGTTTATGGGTGAACAAGAGCCTCCAAGAGATCCAATGTCCCCAGTGATCTGGTATGAACAAAGAATTGGCGGACTAAATGAAAAGCATTAATAATGCAGAAAAAATATTAATTAACAAAACAACAAAACCGTTTTATATTTTTAAATCTAATTTAAAATTAGATGGATTGTTAAAAAACGTTATAAATAAAAAAATAGACCTAGACCATGTTTATAGATTTACTGGAGGATTAAAAGCAGAGTTTTTGGGATCTATTCCAGTAGAAGACCCTAATGCAAAAAACTATCTTGCTTCTTATGACAAAGAAATAAATTTACTTTTAAAAGAAATAGTTGTCCTATTTAAACAATCCTTAAACTATTACGGGCTAAGCTCAAATACCCCATACTACATATCCTCTTGCTATTTTGAAGAAATTCGCACCGATGTGTGGTACGACATAGGGGGAGGCGGAATTCCCTGTTTCTCAGGTTTATATTTTGTTGAATCGAATAAAGACAGCAATATTGCCGTTAATGATGTCAAGGAATCTTGCCCAAAAGGCTCACTATTTTTATTCGAGTCTGGCAAAAAAATAGTGTATGGCGATAATACGACAAAAGTCCTGTCTTTTAGTATAGCCCCGCTCTCAATGATTGAAAAACAGTATCCCCATAAATGGATACCAATCCTTTAACAGAATTAAGTGTATAATTAGGAAAGAGGTGTAGACATGGCAACAAGTTTTCCAGCAGAAATAGATGTTTTAACTAACCCACAACCTATAGATTCGGTTGAGGTAGTTTCTCATGCCGCCCAACATGCTAACGCTAATGATGCAATTGAAGCGCTTGAGACTAAAGTTGGAAAAGATAATTCTAGCAATCCAAACTCCTTAGACTATAAAGTAAGAGATCTAGAAACTAAATACATAGATGCCAACACCGTAAAAGACCTTGCTGCTAGCTCTCTAACTTCAGGCAGTCACACAAACATAACCGTATCATATAACAATGTTGACAAAAAGATTAATTTAACCGCAACATACGACAACACAGAGGCGATTAACGCTATTGGAACAGCCTTAACAGCTGGGACGGGATTAGTAAAAACTTATTCTGAAACACCGCCCAACTACATTGGAGACTACAATAATGGTGCATATTATAATCTTAATGATGTTATTAGTATTCCAGCAGGAAGTCCTTATGGAATAGTTGGATCGTATTTTATAAGATCTGGAAATCCAGGCAATCCAGGATATCCGCCAGAGCCAGGTGGAGCCCCAAATGGTTCATGGACACTTTACAACTTTTCGCCAACTATAAACCTTGCAATTAATACAAACACAATAGCAAGTCAAGCATATGTAAATCAAGCAATTGCAAATTTAGTTGATACATCTCCAGCTCTTTTAGACACATTAAATGAAATTGCAGCAGCAATAAATGATGATCCTAATTTTTCAACAACAATAACAGCGGCTATAACCAGCGCCTTAAACACATCAAAAGCATACACAGATGCAGCCGTTGCCGCACTAGGAAATACTTCAACTCAATCTTACGTTCCGTTATCAAAGGTCGGCGTGGCGGACGGAATAGCAACCCTTGACGGAAGCGGGAAAGTGCCGTTAAGCGAACTTAATATAGATAGCACAATTAAAGATGTTGCTTCAACCATGATAACTGGCGGATCTCACACAAATTTAACTGCAACATACGATAATACAACTGGGAAAATTAATTTTACAGCAGTAGCGCAATTAACTCAGGAACAAGTTCAGAATCAAGTTGCTCCCTTATTTACACACGGAGAAAATCCTAACATATCTGTAACTTATGACGACGTAGCAAATAAAATGATTTTAGAGGCATATGTTCCTCCATCTACAGCAATAATGTCTGCAGCTGCACCAACAAATCCAATAGACGGACAATTTTGGTTTGACACAGACGAGTATAGAAGCGGAAACACTAGATCTTTAAAGGTATGGAATGCATTAAGTACCCAATGGGAGTATGTAGCAACAGACCTTTCTCTTTCAACCACAAACACTTGGACTTCTAAAAATACTTTTACTAACGGTGTAATTATCGGTTTAGATTCAGCACCGTCTTCTCCAGTTCACGGACAAATTTATTACAACAAGCCATTAAACAAATTAAAAGTTTGGGACGGATCGCTGTGGCAAGACATTCAGGGAGAAGGAGGCGGCGGCGGCGGAGGACTATCCCTTTTACCTACAGACGACTCTCTTCCAGCAAGTACATTTTTTATTGGATTAGTTTCTCCGCCCACTGGAGCAACAGTAGAAGGAGATTTGTGGATAGATGTTGACGATGATGCGGGCTCCACGGAATTTGTTTTTGCTGGACCCAATCCACCTGCAGAAGGAACTTATGGTCTAGATACTCTTTGGATTGACACAGATGAGCCAGAGCTGCCATTAATTTATTCAGATAATGAACCTCCAACATATACTGCAGTACAAGGAGATTTTTGGGTAGACCTTGATGATACAAGCGGTCAATCAATCTTGTCCTCTACAACCCCTCCAAACCCATCTCAGACAGAGTTTTGGCTAGATTTAACAACAGAAGAAGGGGAAATAACTTACTCTGATTTGTTTAAAAACAATGCAGCACAAGTAACAAATTTTTCAAATTTACCAAGCGCAAGTAATTATTCTGGAATGATTGCTTATGTGTCTTCAGAAAGTTCTTTATATGTAGCTACTGGGGGGCAATGGATTAAAATCTATCCTTCCTTTGAAGCAGAGACCTTAATTTGGGCTGGCGTTTGATAAGATATTGTTGTATAATAATCTGGAGGTAATAAAAATATGTCATTAAAACGGTATAACGGTACTGAGTGGGTAGTCGTAGCTGGATCACGACCTGGCCCAACGGGAGCGACTGGCCCAACAGGTCCAGCAGGTACGGCAGCATCGGTTGCCGTAGGAACAGTTACAAGTTTATTGCCAAATCAAAATCCATCTATAACCAATGTTGGCACGGCAACTGCAGCTATTTTAAATTTTGCAATACCAAAAGGTTTAACTGGAGAAACTGGAACTCCAGGCGTTCCAGGTACAAGAGGTACAAAGACATATACAGCTCAATCAGTTCCTCAAAATGCTGGACTAACTAATTTAATTGAAGGCGATAATTTTATAAACCTAAACACTGGAGAGTACTATGTATATAGTGCATCAACAACAACTTGGGTTTTGCAAGGCAATGTAAGAGGTCCACAGGGCATACAGGGAGAAGCGGGACCAACGGGCGCACAGGGCCCAATTGGCCCAATTGGAGATGTAGTCGTGGCGGATATTCAAAGAAGAGTTTCTGCATATGAATTAGATACACTACTTAATTTAGGTATTTATTATCCAAAATATGCATTAACATCCTCTTTGGCACAGATAAATGGTACAATTATGGCAACAAGTTTTATTTTCTAAGGGAGACTAACTAACATGGCAAGAAGATCAATTACCGATCAAGGAATTATATTTAATCCGACAACATCAACTATTACAATTCCAAGAGTTGTCTTAAGAAAAAATCTCCTTTTAATCACAAATATTACCCAAAATAAAATTATCTATAATTTTTCAGACCCAGCAGTAGGACTATATAGCTATTCTTTAACCGATAATCAAAACGATCCTTCAACAGTACTTGTACTTGAATACAATACAGCAGGAATGCAATCAACAGATGTTCTTCAAATTATGGTTGATGAGACATACGAAACCTTTATTCCAGAACCAACTATGGTTGATGCGGTAGGCAAATTAAGAATATCTGACCCAGAATCTTTAATTGATACAGACTTTGAATATGGTGTTCAGGGATCTAAATGGGAATCCCTGTCTCTTCAAAACAACTATCCAACATTCTTTTCTAGAAACACAGGAGGAAACTCATTAGATGTTGCAAGTATTATTTCATCAGGAGGATCTCCAAGATCTACAATTGTAGTCACAACAGCAACTCCTCACGGATTAAACAATGGAGACGTTGTTAGCGTTAATGAGTCTGTAAGTCCGTTAACAGATGGAACTTTTCTTATTACAGTAACAAGCTCAACAACATTTACATATGTTGCAAAAGGACTTGTTGCAAATTTAACTAACGTACAAGATGGAGTGTTAACAACACTATATGGCGGTGGCATATTTGATAACGCACACATTCCAGGCGGAAACTCAGGAGCCCTTAACACATGGGCAGCAACTTCAGATGGAGCAAGCCCTTCAAGAATTGATGTTGTTACATCAAATCCCCACGGACTTTATCCAGGAACTCCAATTTTAATTTCAGCTCCGTCAGGAAGTCCAATTAATGGAAGCTTTTTAATTGATAGAGTTACAACACCAAATTCTTTTTCATTTCTTGCTTCGTCTTTAATTACAATAGGAGCAATTAATACAGCTGGAATTGGTTTGTTCTGTAAGCCAGAAGGATATGTTGAACATAGGCCGTTTGATGGCGGAGTAATCTTAACAACAGGAAATAACGTGTGCGGAACTCAAACATTGAGACAAACACGTAGATATTTTAGATATCAGTCAGGTAAATCAATTCAGTTCTCAACAGGAACAAAATTTACTCCATCTTTTGACATATCTTACATCGCATCATCTAGCACAGCAATTGGATCAAACACAATTACAATTAGAGTTTTACAGGATCACAATTTACAAGCTGGAGCAACTATTAAAATTGAAGGTATTGAAACCGTAGGCGCATATAATCCATTTAATGGTTTATTTACTATCAACGAAGTAACAGATTCAAACACAATTAAAGTTCAAAAAACATTTACATCAACAATTAGCGCAATTGATCAATTACCAGGTGGCGTAAACGCATTCGTTACAGCATATCAATGGAAAGGATCTGCAACAAGAGCAGGACTTTATGATGACCAAAACGGATTTTATTTTGAGTATGATGGTAAAACTTTGTATGCTATTAGAAGGTTTTCTAACAAAGAGCTTTTTGGAAAAATTTCAACCGTACAGTTTTCAAACGTAGTAACTGGAGTAGATACAAGATTTAGAAAACAACTCCTAGTTGGAGATTTAATTGTAATAAGAGGACAGTCATATAGAGTTATTCAAATTAACTCCGACACATCTTTAAATATTTCTCCAGCCTACCGTGGCCCAAGCATCAATGGATCTCCTTACCTAAAAACACAAGTTCAAAAAGTTCCACAATCTCAATGGAATATTGATACAGTAGACGGTACAGGGCCTTCAGGATATAATCTTGATATCTCAAAAATGCAGATGACATACATAGACTATTCTTGGTACGGAGCAGGATCAATAAGATTTGGAATGAGAGCAACAGACGGAAACGTTGTTTGGTGCCACAAGATGGTTATGAATAACATTAATACCGCTTCTTACATGAGATCAGGAAACTTGCCTGCCAGGTATGAAACAATTAATGAGCCCCTAAACTCAGCAAAACTTATTTCAGGTGGCTCAGCAATTAGCGGATCTACACTGTTTCCACAAGATACAGTAATGTATGTTAACGACGTAAGTTTTTGGCCATCAAACGGATATTTAAGAATTGCAGATGCTTCAAATTTTGAAATTTGCGAATATACCTCAATAGGCGCATACAACCCAACAATTCAAGCATGGCCTGTAAATATTGTAAGACGGTCTTCGCAGCCCCTTGTTTACGGCGGAGTTCCGCTACAATTATTTGGAACAGCTATTCAGTCAAACTTTCTTCCAGACGCCACAATACCTGGCGGCGCTGGAATTTCTCAAGTTTCAGTACAAACAATATCACAAAACTGTGCTCCCGTAATGAGCCACTGGGGATCATCCGTTATTATGGACGGAGGCTTTAATGATGATAAATCGTTTATCTTTACTGCAGGTATGCAAAAATATCTTCAGGTCGGTGGATCTGGAACAATTTCAGCCACAATAACAAACCGTCAAGCATCAGCAGGTGTTGCAACACTTACAACATCTGGAACACACACGCTAGCATCGGGCACAAACGTAACCATATCTGGCGTTCAAGATATATCAACAGTTACATATAAACAACTTACTAGCAATATTGCTTATTTAACAACTCAAACAGCACATCTGTTTAGCGTCGGGCAACAGGTTACAATTACTGGTGTAGATTCAGTATTTAATGGAACATATACCATTTCGCTAGTTCCAGATGCTACAAGAATTGCATTCAGCAAGGTAAACCCTAATATTGGATTCCAGGCAGTTGGCGGAACACCAAGAATTACAGGTAGTAGCAGATACAACGGAACATTTTTAATTACTTCCGTAGCGCCAACCTCATTTGCATATGCCTTGAGCGGAGCAGACGAAGGACTTGCATCAGTTAACCCTAACGGTACTGCAGTTCAGACTTTTGGAAGCACCCCAACCCCCCGACCACTAGTTTCAATTAGAGTTGCTCCTTCGGCAGACAACGGCCTAGGAAGAAACTTTGGAATGCGTGAATTGGCAAATCGTATGCAGATGAAGCTTGACTCAGTCGGAGTTCTTTCACAAGGACAATTCTTGATTGAAGGAATTTTAAATCCCGCAACAATAAACGGTATTTCAATACCTACAGAGTGGGAATCAGTAAGAGTAGGTTCAGGTTCTCTTGCACAAGTAATTTACCACGACGGCACAGGCGTAAGAGGTACTGGAGCGCCAGTTACATCTCCTACAAATACTGTTACTGGTGGAGATCGTATCTTTGCATTCTACACAGAAAACGCTGGAGGTACAAACTTCTCTGTTACACAATTTGATGCTAAGAAGGTAAGAGACCTTTCAAACTCAATTCTAAATGGAAATGGATCTCAGGCAAACCCATCATTCCCTAACGGTCCAGATATCTTAACAATTATAGCAACAAACCTCGGTTCTGGAGCAGCAAATATTCTTGCTAGAATTTCTTGGACTGAAGCTCAGGCTTAGGAGAAAAAATGCCAGACTACACAACGCTGTCAAGTCAAGTTGAGTTATTTAAAACAAAAGTAAGCGCACTTGCCTCCACAACACTAGATGCAAACGACCTAGTTTTGTTAGCCTCTGCGCTTGACACGTTGGCAAAGTCAATGGGCGTAAATGACATACTTACGGTTACAAATGAACAAATTGCCCATATTAATGCTGCAAAAGATGCAGCTATAACAACAATTAATAGTTCAGTTAATGGACAAAGAATAACAGATTTAGAAACAGACGTTGCAGATCATGAAACAAGAATTTATGCAGCCGAAAACTATATATCTACAGCAGGAAACCAGATATCTAGCCTGGCTTCAACCGTAACAGGCTTATCTTCTACGGTAAGCGGAAGATTGCTCAATCCTTGGCAAAACATAACCGCTTCTTATACCGCATTAGTAAACGATAGACTTTTTGTAACTCCAGCTGCAGGACTTGTGATTACACTGCCTGCCGCCCCAGCAATTGGAGATACCGTAATTGTTGTAGACTCAGCAGGAACTTCTCAAACAACAAATTTCAACGTTGCAAGAAATGGAAGTTTAATAGCAGGGCTAGCAGAAGATTTAACGTTTAACGTAAAAAGCAAAGCAGCAACCCTAGTGTTTTCAAATACCACTCAAGGATGGAGAGTAATGTAATGGCACTATTAAGCGATATTATTGGAGACCAGACTGGATCTTTTACTACATATAGAACGGGTAGATTAGATCTTGGTTCTCGATCAGGCACAGTTGATTTAAATTTAGCTTTGTCAAACGACTTCACATGCACACTTACTGGAACTACGACATTTAATATTACCAACACCCCTTCTTCTGGAGTCGTATCCTTTTCCTTACAGCTTACGGGCGGGGGATCCCACACAACAACCTTTACCAATGCAAAATATCCAGCAGCCACCGCACCAGCTTTAACTTCTGGAGGTATTGATGTAATAACATTTATTACATATGACAATGGAACAAACTGGCGAGGAACATTAATGATGAAGGACTCAAGATAATGTACGCACAAGTTATTAACGGTCAAATTACACAAATTGTAAATGAACAACAATTAAGAGAGCTTTATCCATCAACACATTTTCCTTCTCCAATTGTAGAAGAAAATCTAGACGGATTCAACAATTGGTATTTATGTGAAGATGCTACAGAAATTCCAGAATTTAACTTGCAAACAGAAAAACTTTCTTTTAATAGATCATTGCAAGGTAATAAAGTAATTGGAGAATATTCTGTTGTTTTATTGTCTAATGAAGAAAAAAATGCTGCAAGACAAGCAAGATGGAATGAAGTAAAATATCATAGAGACAACACTTTATCTTGCACAGACTATTTAATGACCGCAGACGTTTTTAATTCCTTTTCAGACACAGAAAAAACAAAAATAACATCGTATAGACAAAGCCTTAGAGACTTAACTAGCCAAGAAGACCCATACAACATTATTTGGCCTAATCTTGATATTGAGTCTATTACGCTAAAGTACAATGTGGAGATTTAAATGCCATTTCCGCAAACTAGATACATGGCCAACTCAGGTGGAGCTCAGTCTTTTCTTTTAAGACAAGTTATTACAAAAGGATATGTTTTGGCAGGCTATAGAAATAGTTCGCCATGGACAAGCGTTAATGAGGTTACGCACTCAACTGACACAACAATTGATTTAGGCAATCCTTTAAATAATTCTACAGCATACCCAGGCGGTATGTGCGATGATACTTTTGCCTATGTGCTTAAAGCTAATAATCAGGTTGGCGGAGGCAGTTCCCAAGTAAATAAATATAACATGAGAACAAATACTTCTGTCATGGGCCCGTCTTCGCCGTACAACGTAAACAACGCAGGAACAATTATGCACCAAGAACAATCTTATGCTTATGGAAAACCCGCAGACGGATCTGCAGCAATTATGAAGTTTAATTTTACAACCCAATCCTGGATGAATTCTCTAGGCGCAAACTTTGGAAATCATGGTCAAACAATGTCAGCTTTTTATCACGAATTTAAAGGATTTCATTACGGAGACGATAACGGAGTCAAATTTACTTTTGCAACAGAAAGCCAAGCAAGCTCTCCGTGTAACGGTGTGCACGGTCAACAAAAAGCAATATCGTCAAAACTTTCTTATTTATATGCAGGAAACGAAGGAAACTACAATGGCGGTTACAATTTGAGAAGATTTAGCGTTGCTACTGAATCCAACGTGGGTAACGTAAGTAAGCCAATTGGAAATACTGGAGAAGAAGATTTTGATATGGGTCAAGCTCATCAATACATGTTAGGAAACTATAACGGAGAGCAAAACAACAGATCCTGGAGATTTAATTATTCAACAGATTCTGGTTACGAAGGTGGCGGCAGTATGCAGTCTAAGGGAGTTCCAGGCAGAAGTTCTGCTTACTCGGCTCAGCGTTCTTAATAGATAGGTAATAAAATGAGATATATAAACGATATAACGTCGGACGTTTCTGGCTATACAAAAGCACAAAAAGACATACTTCTTTATGCTACTAATAGGCACTGGGGCGTACCAGTATTTAAAATAGATAATTTTGTTGGCGGAGCTCAATTTACTCCATTTGGAAAACTGAGACAACTACTTTTAGAACTAGGCTCTAGAGAAAATATGATTGTTGAGCAAGAATTAAAAATAGAAAGAATTAAATTAGAAATAGAATTAGAAAAAGAAAGAATTCAGTCATCAACCTCTCCTATTGAAATTAAAATTCATGAGCTTAATATTAAAGAAAAAGATCGTGTCTTATTAAATCAAAAAAATTCTGTAAGTCTTATATACGAAGAAAGAGACAAGTATATGATGCTAATAGATAAATTTAACGAATCTGAAGAAGGAAAACTACCAGATGGCAGACTAATTATGGAAATAATTGGAAACCATGAAGAAGAAGAGCGGCTGGAAGCAGAGCTTTGGGGCATCAGGCTTGGAGCCCAAGCAGCATATGACTTAATGTTCTATGGAAGAGTAAATGGTGGAAATATGGAAGCTATTGATCAACTACCAAAACAAATAAGAGAGATAGCGCTTGAAACAGCAGTTACCAAGGCCATTGAAACAAATAAACATCTAGATATTTTGCAAATAGAAGCTAAAAAAAGATTAGAGATAGAAGATCCTAGTCAAAATTTATGGCAAGAAGTTTTATGATATATTTTTTATATGACTCAAAAGATAACGCCCCATATATAGAAGAAGTTGGGGTGTGGGGTAACGTCCTGGTTGGAAAAATAGATGATAGTTTGTTGTTGTATGTGACTTTACCGACTTCTATAATAGTTTCAGAAGAAGTAGCATATGCATGGAAATTTGCTGGAAAATACAAAGGAGAAATTAGTGTTAGAGAAAACACTAACTCTTACAGTCAAATAGACAAAACCCTTTTAAAGCCGCACAAGGATAAATTTAAATATACCTTATCAGAAACAGATAAATACAATAGCTGTCTTTTTCAAAAAGCAGTAATGTATTTTTTATTAGATAAATATTATTATAATAAAATTCTTATTTCAAATTCTACCCCAGAGGAACTCAGATCTGAGGACTGGAGACCCCAAAAATCTTTACTAGAAGATAAAGATAAAATAATTTTAGAAATAGAGTCTTGCCAAGACTGGCAAGAAACTGGTATACTAATATCTAAGAGATTCGGAATTTCTCATATTCCCGAAGCAGAGTCCAGAATAGATTTATAAAATGTTCAGTGTTCCACTAAACCCTAAGTTAAATGAAAAACAGACATTTGAATTTATAAAGTTTTTAAAAGAGCAGAAGGAATACATTTATGATTTTTATTTTACTTGCAGAATTCCTCCTTTTACACAAGACGCAATGGGAGATATCTTTGAGGGCAAAGAACAAGATTACGATTATTTAATTAATCTAGCGCTCCATATTCAGTCAGAAACAGGAATAACGGCGTCTGCAGTTTTTAATAACATAGAGGTCAGGCCATCTCAGCAAAACCTAGATTTATTTATTCAATCATTTACTCCAGTCTACGAAGCGGGCATACTGTCGGCAACAATACCCCACACGCATTGGATGGCCACTGGACAAATTAAAAAAGCGTTTCCAAATCTTTTTGTAAAAAATACAATACTTAGAAATGTGTCAGAGCCTAGAGATATTGAAAAGCTAGCAAAGGCTGGTTTTGATTACATTAACCTAGATCGTGATTTAATGCGGGATCATGAAAAGCTTAAGCGTTTTAAAAAAGCTAAACAGCAATACGGAGTCAAGTTGTCTCTTTTGGCCAACGAGGGGTGCTACGGTGGCTGCATTATGATGGATGAGCATTATCAGTTTAACAATACCAGGACCGACGGACCTCAATACTTTAATGACCCAATAAGTAGAGTTTCTTGTCCAAAATGGGATCACGAAGATTTTGCGGTGTCCTTAAAAACAGCAAATTTTCCGCCATGGCGAGAAGACTGGCAAGAATTTATTAACGAGTTGGGAATTGATGTTATAAAAATGCACGGTAGAGAGTCCCACACAAGACTTAAAGAAACTATGAATATTATCACAAGATATGCAAATAATGAAGAAATTTTATTTGATAGCTTTAATGATTTTATTGAAGAAACCAACATGGTTGATAAGCCAATTAATGTCTGGCGAAATAAGATTAAAAACTGTAAATTTGATTGTTGGGATTGTGGCTATTGTGACAAAATAATGGCCGTAAAATATGGAAATCATATAAATTCAAAAGTTGCTATTGTTGCAAAAGAGTTGGTTGATTCCGTAAATAGCCCAGTCCATATTAATATTCCAGGACTAACTTCGACTAGAGTTCAATCTTTGATTAATAAACTGGCTGGGTCATCCTCTAAATACCTCGAAATTGGGTCCTATCAGGGCGCTACAGCCGCTGCTGCACTAAGTGGCAACAATATACATGCATATTTTGTAGACACATGGCAGGAGGCCCCACAAGCCCTAAGAGAGGGGTGGGAAACCCCAAAAACAAATTCCCTAGAAGAATTTAAAAACAATATTAGTCCATACAAGGGAAACAATAAAATATTTATATGCAATTCAGATATGCTTAAAGTAAATTTGCAAAACATATCAGGCGTAGATTTATTTTTTTATGACGGCCCCCATGACTTTGATTCCACAAAAAATGCAGTTATGTACTATGCTCCAACATTTGCAGATTATTCTATTTTAATATTTGATGACGCCAATTGGACAGAAGTTGTTCAAGGAGCTTACACAGGTATAGTTGACTCAAAATTAAAGGTATTGTATACTAAAAAAGTCTTAAATGAATCTGAGTCAAATTTAAATTGGTGGAATGGACTTTACATAGTTGTAGTAGAAAAGGGAAAATATGGAAATCACAACTAGTTTAATTACAGACAATCAAGAATATCTATTGCTTTTAGCAACAGTTATGGGTTTGTCATTTTGGGCAAAGAAAACTCAAGTATTTTTGCCAGTTTATAAGTTTATTGCAGATAGAGTAAAGTCAAAGAGAGCAGTGGTTGCTTTAATTTCTTTAATCTCTGGTGTTCTTCCAGTTAATGGCAGAGCTTCAATTTCTGCAGGAGCTTTAGATACGATTTCTCCAAATAATGAAAAAAAGAAAATATTTGGAATTATAGACTATCTCTCAACACATCATTATTATTTCTGGTCCCCACTTGAGGCAACCGTACTTGTTCCAATGGCAACTTTAGGAATATCTTACGGTCAATTTATGGGAAAAATTTGGCCACTTCTTGTTACAGCTTTAATTATAATTTTTTACTACATATTTAATGTTGTAAAGGAAGATGAAGTTGAAATAAATATTAAAAAATCTTTGACTGCCACAACCTGGAAAGAAGACAGAAAACAAATTAGGTCGTACGCAACAACTCTGCTTTTTGTAGGGCTTGTAATCATATTGTCAAATATTGTTAAAGCAAATTTTGAGCAGATAAATTCTTGGGTAAAACAAGCTCAAGACAACGGTCTACTTTTTCTAGTTGCCGTAGCAGGCTTCCTCGCTAGCTTTGCTTTGGGATCAAGCGCAAAATTTGCTGGATTTACCTCCCTGTCCACGGCAGTTTATGGGATAGACTATTTGCCGTTATTTTTTGCAATAGACTACGCTGGCTACATGCTAGCCCCGACCCACAAATGTTTGATTATTACAAAATCTTATTTTGACACCCCTCTTAAAAAGCACTACAAGGCAATTTTCTCCCTAGTTGTTCCTATAGTCCTAATGGGCATACTAAGTTATTTAGCAATAGACGGGTAGGTTCGCTGGCTTCTAGAAGCCCAGTGGGGTATAATAAGTTAAGCAAAGTCAAAAAAGTCTTTGTGAATAAAAAAATTTTATGATATACTTTTAGGTATAGGAGATACAAAATGCCAGATTATTCAAGTTTAACAACCCAGGTCGACCTTTTTAAAACAAAAGTAACCGCCCTGTCAAGCTCAACACTAAATGCTCAAGACCTAGTCTTTTTAGCAAAAGCCTTGGAGTCAATGGGTAATCTCCTAGGCGTAAATGATATTGTTTCTGCTACATCATCGAAGGTGACAGAAATTCAAGCAGCTTCTTCTGGAGCTGTTGCAAACGTTAATACAGCAGGATCTACACAGATCGTTGCAGTTAACTCGGCTGGAGCAGCAAACGTTGCATCTATCCAATCTTCGATAGATAACTACACAATTTATACAAACATGGGAGTAATTTAATATGGCAACAGTAAGCTTACCAAATAGATTTTATGCTGATACAGTTCCTGCATCAGAAACATCAGTATATACAACACCAGCAGCACAAATTGACGTAATTACATCTATTACATTTGATAATCTAACAAATGCTACTAGAACTGTAACAATGAAAATGGCAGGAAAGTTTTTTGTAAAAACTTTAGACGTTCCTCCTCGTGCTATTATTGTTTTAGATGTTAAGCAAGTTCTTAACACCGCTGAAAATATTCAAATATCTGCAGACGCTGCAGACTCAATTGCAGCATTTATTTCTGGCGTAAAAATTAATCAAGTTTAATAAAATAGTTTAGGGGAGATACAAAATGGCAGTAAATAATACAACAAATCAGGTATACATTCCAGGATTTGAAACAAACATTTCAAACACTGTTCAACCGATTGCTTATACAACAACAGCTGCAGTATCAGCGCTACAGAGCTCAATACCAAATCAATTTTCATCTTTAATTGGAAAAATGGCCAGCGCCTCTACATCAAGAAATAATACAGAAGTTTCTCCCTACCCATTATTTGCAATTTGGACAAATCAAGACAACTCTAGAAAAGCTGGATACTCTGTAATTAACTCTGATATGCAAGTTGTTGCAACAAGCAGATTAGCTAACCGTCAGGGCGGATGGACAGACGTTGATCTTTCAGACCTAAACAACTGGTATGAAGACTTTAGAGGTCAAACATACACAAACGGTAATCCAGGACAAGGCGCAAACTCAACGCATTGCGGTGGCGGAACAAATATGAATGGCCATGAAGGTAATCATCTATACTCATTCCAAGTTTTTGGAAACTATGGAAACACTTACATGAATAGATTAGATCAATGGGGACAATTTACTAAAAGATCAGGAACAATAATTGGTGTCCGTGGCGTACGACCAAGATTAAATCATTACTCAACTGATTCAACTTTTCAAATAAGAATGAGAGGTTCTGTTTATGGATATGTCGATCAGGTTAACCTAAACTCAACAACTTACGCAACTTGGGCGGGACGCACAAACCGTGGAATGTCATCATACAATGATAGAACAAAAACACTCGCTGTTGCTGAATCAAATACTTCAAATCAAATTAGATTGCACGTATGGAAAAACACAAATGTAAATCATGATTTAAATGCCAATAACTACGAAGCTGGAGATTTGCATAACTTCTTGTCAGAAGCTAAAACAGCAGGTCCATCAGGAACAACAGCAAGCTATTCATTTTATGATTTCACATGGTCGTCTGGCGGTTCAACGCAAGCGGAGCCATCTTATGTAATGAGACTAATCATGGGAGACAATGGAACAATCGGGTTCTCAAGATTCTCTCCTCAAGGAAATGCTCAGCAATACGGCTGGTATATTCCAACAAACCCAGGAACACCAGGAAACTCTGGAACTGGAGCATTTACAGATAGCGGAACCAATTTAGGAAACACAACATCTTATTCAATTGATCAAGGTGATTCTTATGGAATTAGAACAAATATTTCGTGGGACAATAACTGGGTAATTTCATACTCACCATATCATTACTACCATAACGGCATTAATCTTCATTGTATATACACACAGGATCCAACCAAATACTATCATTGGAGAAACACGGACGGTTCTAACGGAACCTCGCCAGTACCATTTGGAGAAAGCTCATTTATAATGTGCTATTCTGTTCAAAACGGAGACAGCCCTGGACCACATTTATATTATGCCAATCCCCAAGCTGCGTTTGAAAATGGCAGGAGAAATGACAATAGTACAATTTCAAATGGTGGAGACTTGCAGCCATGGAATGTAACTATGCATTACATGTTTGACTCAATGTCTAATACAACACAATACCCACATATTTCAACAATGCCACACTGGACAACGGTCTAAGGAGAAAAATGACAACAAATAATACAGAAACAACAACCCTACAAATAATTGTTCCAGGTTTAGAAAAGGCTGTCTCTGACATACTTTCACCAATTGTTGCTGCAAACAATACTCAAATTGCTGCAACAACTACAACTGTTGCATCTAACATTTCATCAGTTGCAGGAAAATTAGCGTCTCCAGTTATTTCAAGAAACAATAATGAAGTTTCACCATATCCAACATTTGCTATTTGGACTAATGATAATAACAACAAGGCTGGCTTTAATATTATTAATTCAGATTTCCAATCAATTGCTACAAACTCAATGCCAAACTACTTCGGTGGCTATCAGTCTCCAGACTTAGACAACATGCCTAACTGGTATGAAGATTTTAGAAGCTACACTTATACGCAAGGAAATTTTGGTTCTAGCACAGTAACAACATATTTTGGCGGAAGCACTGTTTGGGGTTCAGCTGATGGACATGTTATATACAGACCAAACAATCACGGAGGATTTGCTGGAAACTGGATTAATAGAGCAGATAATCAAAATCAATATTTAATAAGATGCGGCACAATCATCGGTGCTTACGGAGTAAGACAGCGTGTGAGCCACTATACAAATGATTCAGAATTTCAGGTAAGGGCAAGAGGAATGAACAATGGATACTTTGATAGAGTAGATCTAAACTCAGCAACCTACGCAACTTGGGCTGGACGCACAAATCGTGGAATGGCATCTTACAATGACAGAACCAAGATGCTTGCTGTTGCAGAATCAAACACCTCAAATCAAATTAGACTTCACGTATGGAGAAACACAAGCTATAGCTTAAATAATTTTAGCCATAAGCCAGGAACGCTTCACAAGTTTATATCAGAAGCCAAGGCAGCGGGACCAACAGCAGGTAATCAATTAAGCACAGCAAAGAACTACGCATTCTATGACTTTACTTGGGCACAAGCAGGCTCTACAAGAGCAGAACCTTCTTACCACATGAAACTTGTAATGGGAGATAACGGTATTGTAGGATTTGGAAGATTTAACCATGACGGATATGCACAAAGATACGGATACTGGAGTCCAACTTCTCAAGGAAGCGCAGGAAACTCAGGTATTGGATCATTTACAGATACTGAAGTAAACTTGGGAAATACTACATCATATGGTATTGATCAAAGCGAAACTTGGTACGGACAAAAACATCATATAACATGGAATAATGAATGGATAGCAATTTTTTCACCATATTATTATTATGGATGCGGAATTAACTGTCATACAATTAATACTTATGATCCAACCAAGTTGTTCTTTTTTAGAAATACAGACGCATCAAATGGAACTGCAATTGTTCCTTTTAAAGAAGATAAGTTTATTGCCGTATATAGCGTTCAAAACGGAGACGGCCCTGGGCCGCATTTATATTTGGTAGATCCAGGTTCTGCAGGTAAAAACTTTAGAAGGACAGACGGAACCTCAATATCATATAATGGAGACCTTCAGCCTTGGAATATGGTAACACACTATCAATTTGATACACATGGAAGCACTACCCAATATCCGCATATAGTCAGTATGCCACATTGGTCAAACCCGTAAGGAAAAGGAGAAAAAAATGAAACTAAAGTTCTGTGGACCACAAAACGTACCCGCAATTGATGTAAATGGTGAGCATGAAGTTGTTGAGTCACAACTACTTCATAGATTCACTCTTGTAAACGGAGTATGTGTAGACAAGTATCCAGGAAAGACAGATCGTGAGATCATGGCAATTGAGCATGCAGAGGCAGTAGCTTCAGTAACAGCTGCTCAAGAAGCATGGGATGAAAATGAATCTGAAACAAAAGGATTAAGACCTGAGTCTTTACCAGATTTAAGTCTTCCAGAGGAGGAATAACATGCCAATAACAAGCGTACCTCAACAGGTAACACCAGGTCTTTGGACATACACCTATCTTCAAGCACCACTTAATGGTCAAGCACGTCCATATCTTAATGTGCCTTCAGCACAGATAGACCTTGGGACCATTGCGGCATCAGGTGTTGCAACATGTAATATTGCACTTGCTAACGTATTTAAAATGGTAGCTGGCGGAAACTGCACGGTAGAATTTTCAAATATTCCAGCAACTGGAACAGAGCCTAAAGCTCAATTCTGGCAACTAGAAATTAAAACTGGAGGCAGCTACTCAATTACTTGGCCAGCCTCAATTAAATGGGATGGTGGAGGAGCTTCTAACGTTGCACCACTTCTATCTACAAATACAACCGTCCTTAACTTTATGACAAGAGACGGTGGCACAACAATATTCGGTGCATACGCATTCGCTGATATAAACGTTTAGAGGAGACAAAATGTACGCCATAGTTGAAGACAAAAAAGTGGTCAAGATTGGCGCACTATCACAGCTGTTTCCAAATATCTCTATACCGCAATCTGTTAATGAAAAAGATTTTGCAAAAGAGAATGGTTTGCTTGAAGTAGCTATACCAGAGTTTGATGATTTTCAAGAAAAACTAGTTCCCCTTGATGAACCAGTAATAGATAAGAATGTAGTGTATTCTTTAGGCGTTGTAAAAATGTCAGATGAAGAAAAAATTAACAACGTAAATGCTCACGTAGACTTTGAACTTATTTCAACTGCCTGGGTAGAAACAGACCCCGACATGGACAAGAATTCTTTGTCTGAATGGAAAGATTATAGAAAGAAAATTTCTTCTTTTAAGAACAGCAAAGATGTATCTGAAATTACATGGCCTAAAAGACCAGCAGTAGAATTAGAAAAAATAATGGAGGAAGATCCAATTGCTTAGTAATAATATTATATTTAGACGAAATAGATTTACTCAAGTAGGACTCCAGCTCTGGCTAGACGCAGCTTTGCCATCAACAATTACAAGAGACGGATTAGGTAAAGTTTCTCAATGGAATGATAAATCACCTTTTGCAAGACATTGCGTTCAGTCTACGGCAGCAGCACAACCAACATTTCAATCAACGGGAATTGCAGGTCTTCCAGCAGTAAATTTTGACGGCTCAGACGATTTTTTACCATTCTCAGATCAAACACTTTCTTGGATTGCCTCATCATCCTTTACGGTTATTTATGTTGCTTCAAAGCCAGCAAACAATAATACTTACGTAATAGGCGGAACAGCATCAGGAACCAGAAATAATTTAATTGCAGGATACGTATCATCAAATACATTTAAGTTTGGTTTTGGAAATGATGATCAGAACGCTATTGTTACAGTTGGAACAGTTGGAACTCCAGAAATTTATACGCTTGTTTATAGTAACGCAGACAACTCACGCAGAGTTAGAAGAAACGGAACTGACGTAGCCGTTGGAGCATCATCAGGTGGTCTTACAAACATGACTGGACAAGTTATAGGAAGATATTCGGCAACGTTTGGAGCGTTTAAGCTAGGCGAGTTATTAATTTATAATAGAGCTCTTTCTGTAAACGAATATCTCTCAATTGAAAGAGATCTTATTTCTAAATGGGCAATTAGCTAGGGGCTAACATGGCATATAATCCATCAAGATTTATTGGCCCAATAGCCCTTACTACAACAAATACAAATTTAAAAACTTTTACATATAAGTCTATTATAAAAAGCATATTTACTGCAAATAATTTTAATGGTCCAATAGCATTTAGTCTGTATTTAGTTCCAGTAGGGGGCACACCCAATAATGGAAATCGAATATTTGGAGACGTGTTGCTAGCAGAAAACACATCTAAGTCTACAGAAACAACACTTATTTTGAATGCAGGAGATGCAATATGGGCATCTGCCAACGTTTCTGGTGGCATTAATATAATGGTTTCTGGAGTAGAAATAGTATAGCCCCGCATATGTTTTGCCATATGCTTATAACATTGAAAGTGGTATAATTTAAAAATGCCAGGAAATTTAACGCCTAAAAACTTCAGATATCCGACACTTGATATGTCGCCAGATATCCCAAGAGACTTGGGCTATTTGGCAGTTGATATCGATACTTACTTAACTAACAATTCAGGACCACAAGGCGAGCAAGGCCCACAAGGACCACAAGGTCCGCAAGGTCCGCAAGGTACACAAGGCATACAAGGCACAGCAGGTGTTGTTGGCGCACAGGGACCAAAAGGAGATACTGGAGCCGACAGCACAGTACAAGGCCCACAAGGCCCACAGGGCCCACAAGGACCGCAAGGAGACGCTGGCCCGCAAGGCATACAAGGCATACAAGGAATTAAAGGCGACAAAGGCGATATAGGCAACACTGGACCACAGGGTGAAACTGGAACAGGTATAGTAATATTAGGATCATATCCAACACTTGCAGCTTTGCAAGCAGCACATCCAACAGGAAATACTGGAGATGGATATTTAATTTTAGGCAATCTACATGTTTGGGATTCAGTAAATAGTGAGTGGGATAACGTTGGAACAATTCAAGGACCAGCTGGCGAAGAAGGTCCACAGGGCCCACAAGGTCCGCAAGGCATACAAGGCATACAAGGAATTAAAGGCGACAAGGGCGACACAGGTAATACTGGTTTAACTGGTGCACAAGGAATTGAGGGCCCACAAGGCATACAAGGAATTCAAGGACCAACTGGGCCACAAGGGGACATTGGTTTAACTGGTGAACAAGGACCACAAGCAACATTTTCGATTACATCAGAAACTGCTCCATCTAATCCAGTTGCAGGACAAGCATGGTTTAACTCTCTAGATGGTAAAAGTTATATTTATTATGATTCATTTTGGGTTGAAGTAGGATCTTCTTTATCTGGCCCACAAGGTATACAAGGCATACAAGGCGAACAAGGTATACAAGGACCACAAGGTGTTTCAATTAATCTTAAAGCATCTGCGTTAACAGTTGCAACGCTACCATCAACAGGTAATACTGTAAATGATGCAAGAATAGTGGAAGCAGATGGAGATCTGTATATATGGGACGGAACATCCTGGACCTCTGCTGGACAAATTGTTGGCCCACAGGGTCCACAGGGTCCGCAAGGCCCACAAGGCCCACAAGGACCACAAGGGCCGCAAGGCACACAAGGCATTCAAGGAGTTAAGGGAGACACAGGAGAAAGCGGCGGAATAACTTTATCAGTAACTAACTTAGGTTCTGGGTCATACGTAATAAATGGATCTAATAACCCAACACTATCTTTTATTCGAGGACATCGCTATGTAATTAACGTTAATGCTTCGGGACACCCCTTTTATATTCAAACAGTATCTGGCGGATACAGCGCAAGTAATGTTTATAATACTGGAGTAACAAACAATGGAGAAGATGTAGGAACAATTATATTTGAAGTTCCGTTTAATGCGCCAAATCTTTATTATGCATGTCAGTATCATTCATCAATGGCGGGATCAATTACAGTTTCTGATTTAGGCCCACAGGGTATACAAGGACAACAGGGAATACAAGGCGAACAAGGCATACAGGGAATTCAGGGCATTCAAGGGCCAGCAGGATCGGGCGGCGGAGTTTGGTCCTATATAGGTTCAGTTTCTTCAACTGGAGGATCAACAGTTTCGTTCTCTAATTTAAATGGAGCTTATAAAGAATTATTCTTAACATTTTCGGGAGTATATCATACAACAGGAAATAGACCATTATTTAAATTAAATAATAGCACAAACTTTTCTGACTATGATTTTCACATAAGCAGAGTCTACGGTGGGACGGCATACAATGGCCTCCCTGTAACAACAACTATGTGTATACCAACATTTTTAGCATATCATAATGGATATACTTATGGATCAGGATCCCTGCGTATTACCAATGCAAATAGCACTTCAAGCAAGGGTGTATTCTTATCCCATACTGGAATTCTTTGCAGTGAAGTAACAAGCACTATTGTTTATGATCAATTTGAAACTGTAGGTGGATCATACAATGCAAGCTCTGCAATAAACTCTATTAATATAAGTACAGGCGGAGGTTCATGGGGCGGCGGAACTTGGAAACTATGGGGGGCATCATAATGTCAGAAGTAAATGAACTAAATTCAGAAACAAAAGAGGTTGTGTATAGAGAATACACTCCTGAAGAATTATTGCAAAGAGATGCTGAAATAAATGCTATAATTACTCCAGATATTACACCACTTGCTAATCCAGTACGCAATTCTGCAATAAATAAATTGATGTCTTTAGGATTAACTGAAGATGAAGCTAAAGCAATAGCTGGAATATAGGAGACACAAATGCCAATAGACTTTCCAAGTAGTCCAACGTTGAATCAGTCATTCACCGCTGGAGGAAACACATGGATTTGGAGCGGAACCACTTGGACCCTACAAAGAATTCCTACGGGAGCACAAGGACCAAAGGGAGATACTGGAGAGCAAGGAATTCAAGGAGTTCCAGGACCTCAAGGCACTTCTATAAATGTAAAGAATTCAGTTGCAACAGTAGCTCTTCTTCCAACAACGGGTAATAGCGCAAATGATGCAAGAATAGTTGATGCAGATGGAGATTTATACATATGGGGCGGAACATCTTGGTCTTCTGCAGGACAGATAGTCGGACCACAGGGTATACAGGGAGAACAAGGAATTCAAGGTATACAGGGGGCACAAGGGCTTAAAGGCGACAAAGGTGATCAAGGAGACCAAGGCGCACAAGGACCACAAGGTCCGCAAGGTTCACAAGGACTACAGGGTGTACCAGGAGAAACAGGGCAGCAAGGATTACCAGGAGCCAGCTTCCCTTCACAATTAAACAATTCTGGAAAATTTTTATCCACAAACGGCACGGATCCACAATGGACTCAACTATCATTTACTCCAGCTGATAACTCTATAACAAATGCAATGCTTGCAGGATCTATTGAAAATTCTAAGCTAGCAAATTCATCTATTACAGTAAATGGATCTGCAGTAGCACTTGGGGGATCCGTAACAGTTGCTTCAACGGCATATTCAAACGGAACCAACACTGCAAATTCAAATAAAATATTTTATAACAATACTGGAACTCCACCAACTGGAACTGCAGCAGGCGATCTATACGTTTTCTACTAGGATCACAGATGACTTTAAAATTATATGACGGAACTGACTGGAAAACACAAAGATCATTAAAGATTTATAGTGGCTCTAGTTGGTCAACAGCTAAGCAAGCTTGGATATTTAATGGTAGCTCATGGTTAATCACTTACCCAGAATTTCCAAGTTCTTCGGCAAACCCCGCTATAACCGTATCTTCTGGAACAAACGGAAGAATTGGTTGTACGTATAGCACAACTGTAGGTTCTTGGAACGCAGATGATGCATATGCTCCAATATCATACTCATATCAGTGGACAAGATCGGGCGTAAGTATATCGGGAGCAACAACATCTACGTATACAACAACAGCATCTGATGCAGATAAAATAATTGGAGTTATAGTATCAGCTACTAATAATAGAGGAACCACAATAAGTACTTCAAACACGGGAACTACAATGTTACCAGTTGTAAGTTCTTTGACCGTTACAGACACAACACAATCCGTATCGACTCCAACAGTTACTTTTAACGTATCTAATTTAACCTATAGCGGAAGCTGGACGGCTGTTACAAATGCTACTACTTATGACACAACTTATGGGGGAACTGCAGTTGCACCTTCTGTAAACATAGGAGCAAGAACATTTTCTGGATCTGGATCAGCAGGATCAGCCTCCTTTTCTGTAAGAGCCGTCAATACAAATAGAGTAGTGTCACTAAGCTGGACGGCAGCAACGGGAGCAGCATCATATGACATATATATAGGGGGATCTCTATATGCAAATACAACTGCAACCAGCTACACCTATAATCCTCCAGACGATAATTCTAGAACATATATTGTTTATCCCAGAACATCTACAACTCAAGGGTACGGATCAAATCAACTTACACTTCAAGTCCTTGCAAAATATTCTGCATATGGAACAGGAAGTGGAACTCTTGTGCAACCAAATGCAACTTCGCCAACATCAGCATCGTCTTCTATAAGCACCAGTAACTTATATGTGTCTTGGTCAGGAGCAACAAACGCAACAAAATATAGGGTATATTGGATATCAAATGCTAATTTTGCAGGAGACCCACAACAGTATTATGACACAGAAACAACAGCAACTTCTGCATCTTTTAACGCAACATTCACCCCTGGAACAACATACTATGTGTATATTTCTGCATCAGGAGACAATAACGTATGGACCCCATATGGGTCATACAAAACTGCTGCAACTGTTGCATATCCAGCACCAGGAACTCCGTCGCCTTCAACCAGCGGCGCAACGGCAACCTCATTTAATATATCTTGGTCAGCAACTTCATATACGGATACCTACAGAGTATACGTTGGTACTTCAAGCGGAGGAAATAATATAGTAAATGCAACCACATCATCAACTTCTTATTCAGTAACTGGATTATCTAGCAGTACAACATACTATGTCACTATTACTGGTTACGGAAACGGCTATGGAGGATATGGAAGCGACGGAACAACATCGGCCACCACTACAGCAGCCGCACCAAGTATACAGGCTCCAGCAAGACCAGAATTTTATCGAAGCGGAACAACAATAAAATGGGGATTTGATAACCCAAGTTTTTCAGGAGCTTTTACTCCATTTGGAATGGAGTGGGAAGTTGGAAACTCTTCAAATGGTCCAGCAAATATTACATCTGGCAATACAAAAGATTATAATACTAATTGGATTTCTACTTCAGGACTACCTTCAATTTGGCACTACATTGTAGGATCACATGCAGGAGATCTACCAGCCACCTCAAGCGCAAGGTATTTAAGATGTAGGCTTTACGGTCAGAATACAGTTACTTATGCCATTGTTAACGGACCGTGGTCCCCGTGGTCATTCTAAGGAATATGATATGATATCTAAAGATGAAAAGCTATTTATTATAGATGGTTTCCTTAAATCACTCAGGTGCCAAGAAATTATGTTAAATGATAGGATTACCACTGATTTAAATCAGGAGGAAGTTGCTGAAATAAATTTCAGTATAGCATCAAAACAACAAGAGATTCAAGCCATTGAGTCTGAAAAAATAAATATAAACCAAGGAGAATAAA
>SXGQ01487352.1_pt1 | contig 32027 bp, 34 predicted proteins | sample 3178371 | NCBI WGS metagenome assembly SXGQ01 (sample SAMN11356859, study PRJNA531348) | freshwater metagenome | isolation source: freshwater sample F1-20 | place: China: Fuxian Lake, Yuxi | collected 2017-12-25
GGCGTTGAGCTTCATCGTGCAGCTGCCCAGCGGGATCATGCCGCGATCGAGGGCGAGATCCTTGTCGGAGAGCGAGCGGATGTATCGCAGCATCGCCGTCTCGCTGTGATGGCTCGAGAAGACCGGGTGCGTGAGGAATGGCGTCGTGCGGCTGAGCGCCGCCGGCAGGAGAGACCCGGCCTCCCGCGCGAGGGCGGCGAGGTCGGGCAGGGGGGCCCCCGGCGCCGCAAACACCTCCCAGAGCCGCTCGATCCGCCCGCGGCCGGTCGTCTCGTCGAGGGCGATCGCGACGGAGCCCGCGTCGAGCCGCCGGAGATTGATGCCCAGGTCGCGGGCCTTGGCCAGAAACTCCTCCGTCCGCCCGCCCGTGTCGATCCGGAGCGTGTCGAAGGCGGGGTTGCCGGCGACCGCCACGCCGAGCGTCCGCAGGCCCGCGGCGAGAATGGCGGCATACGACGCGACCCGCCCGGCGATCCGCGTGAGCCCCTCGGGACCGTGATAGACGGCATACATGCTCGCCACCACGGCGGGCAGGACCTGCGCGGTGCAGATGTGGGAGGTGGCCTTCTCCCGCCGGATGTGCTGCTCCCGCGTCTGGAGGGCGAGCCGGAGCGCCGGGGAGCCGTCGGCGTCGACCGACACGCCGACGAGTCGGCCGGGGATGGCCCGCTTGTGCTGTTCGCCCACGGCCATGAACCCGGCGTGCGGGCCGCCGAACCCCATCGGGACCCCGAACCGCTGGGCGGACCCGACCACGACGTCCGCGCCGAGCTCACCGGGAGGGGTCAGCAGGGTGCAGGCCAGGAGGTCGGTGGTCACGACGACGATCGCCCCCGCCGCGTGGGCCCGCTCCGCGACGGAGGCGACATCGCGGAGCGTGCCGGAGGAACCCGGGTGGGCGAGCAGGACGCCGAACGGGCTGTGCGAGTCGAGGTCCGAGCCCGGGTCGCCGACGACCACCTTGAGGCCGAGCGGCTCGGCCCGGGTCTGGACCACCTCGATCACCTGCGGGTGGCAGTCCGCGTCCACGAGGAAGACGTCGTCGGCGGCCTTGGAGGCGCGTCGCGCCAGGGTCATGGCCTCGGCCGCCGCCGTGGCCTCGTCGAGGAGCGATGCGTTGGCGATGTCCATGCCGGTGAGGTCCGCCACCACGGTCTGGAAGTTCAGCAGCGCCTCGAGTCGCCCTTGGGAGATCTCCGGTTGGTACGGCGTGTAGGCCGTGTACCAGGCCGGGTCCTCCAGCACGTTGCGGCGGATGACGGCCGGCGTCACGGTGGGGTGGTAGCCGAGGCCGATCATCGAGACGCCTGGGTTGTTGCGGGAGGCCAGCGCCTTCAGCGTGCCGAGCGCGGCCTGCTCGCTGAGCGCCGCAGGGAGCGCCGGCGCCGACGTCGCGCGGATCGACTCCGGGACGGCGGCCTGCATGAGCGAGTCGAGGGACGTGTGGCCGATGCGCTCCAGCATGGCCTGCTGGTCGCTGGCACGCGGGCCGATGTGGCGGTCGACGAAGACGTCGGTGGGCGCCGTCAGCGGGCTGGTCGTCGAGGGGGCGTCAGAGGACATGCAGGGACTCCAGGGATCGAGGTCTGGTTTCCCTCCCCTCCTGTCACGTCCGCACGGTGACGTGCGCTCCAGGGTGGCCTCGTCCGCATGGTCCGTGGTGCCTGAGAGGTTCCGGGGAGGAATTGCCCCTTCGGCGCCGCCTGGGCGATCTCTCCCACGCGTGGTCGACAGCGGTCCTACGGTACCAGCGTGTCGCTCGTCAGCTGGTCAGACGGGCACGACGACGCGCCGACAGCTCGTCGTCGGCGGTCTCGGGGGCGACCGAGCGCTCGCTCGGCAGCTCGTGCAGCGACCCCTCGATCTCCTTCCAGACACCGCCGATGGCGATGCCGAAGACGCCCTGTCCGCCCTGGAGCAGGTCGATGACCTCGTCGGCGGAGCGGCACTCGTAGACGCTGGCGCCGTCGCTCATGAGCGTCACCTGGGTGAGGTCGTCGGTGCCGCGCTCGCGCAGGTGCTCGACGGCGGTGCGGATCTGCTGCAGCGAGACGCCGGCGTCGAGGAGTCGCTTGATGATCTTGAGCAGCAGGATGTCCTTGAAGGAGTACAGGCGTTGCGTGCCCGACCCCGTCGCCGAGCGGACGGTCGGCTCGACCAGCTTCGTCCGGGCCCAGTAGTCGAGCTGGCGGTAGGTGATGCCGGCCGCGCTGCAGGCGGTCGGACCGCGGAAGCCCGTGTCGCGCGGGAGCGGCTCGACGTCGTCGGTGAACAGCAGGCCTTGGTCGCCGGCCTGCGCCGCGGCCTCGGCGGCCTCCAGGGCCGTCGTGTCGTCGTCGCGTCGCTCGATCATCGGGTCTCGCCTTCCAGACAAGGGTGAGGGGGAAGACCACCTCGGCGAAACTACAACGGTGTTCGCGTGCGGCAGTGCTCTCACGGTAGGCCCGGGGCGGACTCCGGTCAATCACTGCGACGGCGTGTCGCAACCCTTGCGTGAGGGTTGAGGGTTCAGGCGCTGACCCCGGGTCAGGCGAAGTCCTCGGGCTCCACGTGGTCGAGGAACGTGCGGAACCGCTCCACCTGCTCGTCCTCCTCGCGCGTCGACGCGATGCCGGCCTCGTCGAGCACGTCCTCCGTGCACAGGATCCGGGCCCCGCAGCGCAGCGCGAGCGCGATGGCGTCGGACGGACGGGCGTCGACCGTCGCGCCCGAGGCGAACACCAGGGTGGCGAAGAACACGCCGTCCTCGACGTCGACGATGTGGATCTCTACGAGCTCGTCGCCGAGCGCCTCCACGACCCGCTGCATGAGGACGTGCGTCAGCGGACGCGGCGTCGCCTCGTCCTGCTGGGCGAAGGCGATGGCCGACGCCTCGACCGCACCGATCCAGATGGGGAGGTAGCGCGCACCCTCGCTCTCGCGCAGGAGCACGAGTGGCTGCTTGGTGGGCATCTCCACCCGGACGCCGAGGACGTCGAGCTCGCGCATGGTCAGTCCCGGAGCCGGTGCCGCAGGAGCACCGTGTGCAGACGCATCAGGAGGGCGGCCAGCTCCCCCAGCTGCTCGGCCGCCGCGGCCTTGTCCTCACGACGACGACGCTCCGGGACCGCGCGGCCCAGCAGGTCGGACTCACGCTCCGCCGCCGTGCGCACCGCGCGCAGGTGGCGCGGCTCCACGCCGAGCGCGGACAGCCGCACGACCGCGTCGACCACGACGAGGTCGTCGCCGTCGTAAGCGTGCTGGCCGGGCCGGCGCTCGAGCAGACCGTGCTCCTCGACCTGGGCGAGCAGCTCCTCGCTCGCGCCCGTGCTCTCCAGCACCTCCTCGCGGCTCAGCCGCATCCGGCTGCGCCCCTCCAGGAAGGCACCCGGCGTCGGGAGTCCGTCGGCGTCGCTCGAGACCTCCGGCACGCGGACGTTGCCGTCGAGGTCGGTCTGCGGCACGAGGCCGCGGTCCATCTCGTCGAGCGCCTGACGGATCGCGCTCAACGGCCAGTAGCGCTTCTGCTGGCGCAGCACGAACCGGAGCCGCTCGACGTCGTCGAAGGAGAACTTGCGGTACCCCGAGGGCGTCCGCTCCGGCTCGAGCAGACCCTCCCGCTCGAGGTAGCGGATCTTGCTGATGGTCAGCGACGGGAACTCCTCGCGGAGCTCCCCCAGGACCTTGCCGATCCCGAGCCGAGCCGTCTCCGGCAGCGGCTGGGTCACGCCTGGCCCCGCTGCGCGCCCGCGAAGTAGATGAGCCGGTACTTGCCGATCTGGACCTCGTCGCCGCCACCGAGCGCGATGTCGCCGTCGATGCGGTCGCGGTTCACGTAGGTGCCGTTCAGGCTGCCCAGGTCGCTGACGACGTAGCCCCGGCCGGACCGGCTGAACACCGCGTGGCGACGCGAGACGCTGATGTCGTCGAGGAAGATGTCGCTGTCGGGGTGGCGCCCGACCGACACCGAGTCGGTGTCGAGCAGGAAGCGCGCCCCCGCGCCAGGACCGCGCTGCACCAGCAGCATCGCGCTGCCCGCCGGCAGGTTCTCCACCGCGTCGACGTCAGCCGACGTCATCTCCTCGGTGTCGGCGTCGATGAGCGGGATGTGCGTGGTCTCGTCCGGGATGTTGCCGTGCTCGGGACCGGGCGAGGTCATCGGATCACTCCTGGCTGTGCTCGAAGGGTGGTGGGCTCGAAGGGTGGTGGGCTCGAAGGGTGGTGGGCTCGAAGGGTGGGGCTGCACCGTGAAGGCGGGTCTGCGAGGTCTCACCCCGGGGTCGAGGGTCGACGTGACCAACCTAGCACCCGCGCCAGGTCGGGCCGGGTGGTCCGGCCCGACCTCAGGACGAGACGAGAGCCGTGTACTGCTCGGGGCCGAGCAGCGCGCCGGTGGCGTCGTCCTCGGAGGCCCGCACCTTGAACAGCCAGCCCTCGCCGTAGGGGTCGGAGTTGATGACCTCGGACGCACCGTCGAGGCTCTCGTTGCGGGCCACGACCTCGCCGCTGACCGGGCTGAAGACGTCGCTGACCGACTTGGTCGACTCCAGCTCCCCCACGACCGAGCCGGCCTGGACCTCGTCGCCGACGTCGGGCAGGTCGACGTAGACGATGTCGCCGAGCTGGTCCTGCGCGAAGTCGGTGATGCCGACGACGAGGACGTCGCCCTCCACGCGCACCCACTCGTGCTCTTCGCTGTAGTACAGGTCCTCAGGGATCACGCGGCGCTCCTGCTCGGTGGGTGGTGGTGCTGGGTCGGTGGTGGTGCTGGGTCGGTGGTGGTCGGCCGCTCAGGGCGCGCCGACGTCGGGACGAGCGTACTCGGGGGTGCGCACGTCAGCCAGGGCCGTGATGGTGATCGTCGAGCGGCGGGCGACCGCGGCCTGCGCACCGCGGGCCTGCAGGAGGTCGCGCACGCCGCCGCGGAACGTGATCGACTCCTCCAGCGTGCTGGGGTCGCCGATCACGTCGAACACGTAGGGGCTGCTGACCTGACGTCCGCCGATGCGCAGACCCTGCTCGTCGTCGAGCACGTACGTCTGCGCGACGACCCGTGCGGTGTCGTTGACGACGATCGCCTCCGCTCCCGCCTCCCGGAGCTCCTGCAGGACGTCGAGCACCAGACCGGCGTCGACGAGTCCGTCGGGGTCGGAGACGGTGAGCCGCACGCCGGGCCCCGTCGCGCCGACCGAGCCGGCGAGCACGGCGAGCTCCTCGGCGCGCTGGCGGGCGACGTCCTCGGCCTCGGCGGCGTCGCCGCGGGAGGCGCGCAGCCGGTCGCGGGTCGCGGTGAGCTCGTCGATCTGTCCGGCGAGCCGCTCGTTGGCGACGTCGACGGACTTCAGCAGCTCGACCAGCTCGACGCCGCGCAGCGAGCCGTAGTCGGTCGCGTCGTCCTGGCGGACCTGCACGGTCATGGCGAACGCCAGCCCGCCGACGAGCAGCGCGACGAGCACCTGCGACCCGGCGCGCCGGTGCGGCGCCGCCCGGTGCGGTCGCTCCGTGTCAGGCATGGAAGATCCTGCGGCGGATGGCGGCGGCGTTGGCGAAGATGCGGATGCCGAGGACGACGACCACACCGGTCGACAGCTGCGACCCGACGCCGAGCTGGTCGCCGAGGAAGACCATGAACCCGGCGATGGTCACGTTGGAGATGAACGAGACGACGAACACGCGGTCGTCGAAGCGACGCTCGCCGAGCGCTCGCAACGCCCCGACGACGGCGTCGAGCGCGGCGACGATCGCGATCGGCAGGTACGGCTGCAGCCAGAGCGGGACGTCGGGCTGGAGGAAGAGGCCGAGGCCGACCCCGACGACGAGTCCGATCACCGGGATCACGGTCTGCCCTCCCCTCGTGGACCGTCCGCTGCCGGGAGAGGCTCCGCGCGGCGCAGCGTGGTCCGTTGCTCGGGCGCCGACGGCACCACCTCGTCGTCCGATGGTGCCATGCCCACGGAGATGCCGGCGTCCTCGGCACGCTCCTGGAGGTAGCGACCCGCGAGGTTGGACTGCAGGCGGGACCGCAGCACCGCACCGTCACCGAGGGCCACGATCCGCACCGGCACCTCGATGCGGCGGAAGTTCACCGTGATCGCGCCGTCGAGGGCGGAGATCGCCGAGGTCTCGGCGAGCCGCTGACCACCGACCGACACGGCCTCGGCCCCCGCGTACCAGAGCCCGTTGACCACCGCGACGACGTCCTGGGCCGTGACGCGGCCCGCGCGTGAACCGTCGGGGCTGCCCGCCATCGTGACGACCAGCGCCGTCCCGCGCAGGGACCGCGCCCCGGCCAGGACGGTGTCGGCGGCGACGTCGGTCGAGGTCTCCGCGGTCGAGCCACCCCTCAGCGAGGCGACCTGCTGGCGCAGCGCGCCGACGGCCTCCTGCCGCGCGGCCAGGACGTCGCGACGGTCGGCGACGTCGGCGACGAGCGTGCGTCGCTCCAGCTCCGAGCCGGGTCGATCGGTCTGGGTCTGGACCGCGGTGACCGTGAGCATCGCCGCGAGCACCGCGACCACCACGCCCACGGCCGGGGTCGCGACGGCGCGCTGGCCGTACCGCTCCCCCGCCCTCACGACGTAGTAGTCGTCGTCGAGCGCGTTCTCCGCGACCTGCTCCAGCAGGCTCTCCGCAGGACGGACGACAGCCACGGCCGACCTCAGCGAGCGAGGGGCTCGGTCGTGGCGAGGAGGCGTCGCACCTGGAAGGCGTAGAGGACACCGCCCCACCAGTAGAGACCGACGCCCCAGATCGCGAAGGCCCAGCCGAAGACCTCGGCGAGGTCGGCGACCGTGCCCGACCCGTCACCGAGCAGCAGCAGCGGGAAGGCGTAGAGCAGCCCCGCGGTGGCGGCCTTGCCGAGGAAGTGCACCGGCAGCGAGCTGTACCCACGGGTGCGCAGGAACGGCACGAGGCTGAACAGGAACACGTCGCGCAGCGGGAGCAGGACCGCGAGCCACCACGGGATGATGTCGCGCAACGCCAGGCCGACGACGACGGCGAGGATGTACAGCCGGTCGGCGACGGGGTCGAGGATCGCGCCGATCTTCGACGTCTGGTTCAGCCGGCGGGCCAGCTTGCCGTCGAGGTAGTCGGTGACGCCGGAGACGACGAGCACGAGGAGCGCCAGCACGTCCTCCTCGGGCCCGAGGACGAGCCAGAGGAACACCGGCAGCAGCACGATCCGGACCACGCTGAGCAGGTTGGGGATCGTGACGAGCCTGTCCTCACCCACGTCGACCCTCTCGCAGCTCCTTCATCGCGCGCTCAGCCTAGGGCATCGTCGGCGGGGCGGGTGACTGCCGGGGCCGTCCGCATCGCGGGCCGGTCTTGCGTGGGCGTGAGCGACTGACAGACTGAGGGAGCACGATCCGTAACGACATCCGCGGGCACCGCGAGTGCCCCGACCTAGGAGGACGCGTGGCCGACTACACCCTGCCCGACCTGCCCTACGACTACGGTGCGCTGGATCCGCACATCTCCGGCAAGATCATGGAGCTGCACCACAGCAAGCACCACCAGAACTACGTCAACGGCCTGAACACGGCCCTCGAGAAGCTCGAGGCGTCCCGCGCCGACGGTTCGTACGACACGATCAACCTGCTCGAGAAGAACCTCGCGTTCAACCTCGGCGGCCACATCAACCACTCCATCTTCTGGAAGAACCTGTCCCCGGACGGTGGCGACAAGCCGACCGGCGAGCTGGCCGCGGCGATCGAGGACAACTTCGGGTCCTTCGACGCCTACCGCGCGCAGTTCGAGGCGACGGCGCTCGGGATCCAGGGCTCCGGCTGGGCGATCACCGCCTGGGACACGCTGGGTCAGAAGCTGGTCATCGTCCAGCTGTACGACCAGCAGTCCAACATCCCGGCGACGCTGATCCCGATCTCCCAGCTCGACATGTGGGAGCACGCGTTCTACCTCGACTACCTCAACGTCAAGGGCGACTACGTGAAGGCGTTCTGGAACATCGCGAACTGGGCCGACGCCCAGGAGCGGTTCACCGCGGCCACGAGCGGCGGCCAGGTACTCTTCTGAGACCCGGCAGCCCGCCACGCACGAGGGCCCCGCACCGAGGTCGGTGCGGGGCCCTCGTGCGTCCGGCGCCGGGGCCCAGGCGGGGCGGTGCTGAGGCGGCGGTGCTGGGGCGTCCGGGCTCAGGCGTCGGGGTCGCGGCGCTTGCCGTGCTCGGCGAGGTCCTTGAGCCGGGCGTTGTAGGCGGCGAGGGCGGCGTCGCCGTCGCGGTCCGCGGCGCGGTCGATCCGGCGCGCCTCACGCTGGTCGGAGCGGAACCACTGGAAGAGCAGCGCGATCATGACGAGCACGAGGGGCACCTCGCCGAGGGCCCAGGAGATGCTGCCCCCGAGGTACTGGTCGGCGAGCAGGTCGGTCCGGTACGGCCGGTCGATCGTGGTCCAGTACGGCTCCGCCAGGACACGCGCCGACGACATGATCGCGATCGAGAAGAACGCGTGGAACGGCAGCGTGACGAGCATGATCCCGAACCGGGCCAGCGGCGGGAGCCGCCGCGGCGACGGGTCGACGCCGATGATGACGTAGTAGAACAGCGACCCGACCAGCAGGAAGTGCAGCTCCATCGCGGTGTGGCCCCAGTGCTCGCGCATCAGGAACCCGAACAGGGGCGTGAAGTACAGCGCGTAGAGGCTGCCGACGAACAGCACCGGCGGCACGACCGGGTGCGTCAGCACGTGCAGGAAGCGGGACCCGAGGAACGACGTCAGCAGGGTCCGCGGCGAGACGTCGCCCGGCTGGCGCGGCCCGGGCAGCGTGCGCAGCGCGAGGGTCACGGGCGCGCCGAGCACGAGGAAGATCGGTGCGACCATCGACAGCAGCATGTGCGAGACCATGTGCGCGCTGAACAGCACGTGCGAGTAGACTCCGAGCCCGCCGATCGTGGACCACGCCACCACGAGGAGGCCGACGAACCAGGCGACGGTCCGGCCCACGGGCCAGGCGTCGCCGCGGCGGCGCAGCACGAGGAGCCCGCGGACGTAGAGCGCGGCGCCGAGCACGATGATCGTGAGCCCCAGCCCGTTGGGCGTGAAGCCGAGGGCCATGCGCACGACGTCGGGCGCGGGCGGGACGGGCCCGCCGAGCAGCTCCTGCGCGGGGGTGGTGAGGATGTCCCCCACCGGGGTGGGCGTGCGCGACAGCGCGACCGCGAGGCCGATCGTCGCGGACATGAGGAGCACCTCCGACGTCGCCACCGGCAGGAAACCGGCGTCGCGGTCGGCGAGCCGGCGGCGCTGGACCCAGCCGAACCAGCCGAGCGCGACGAGCGCGACGACCTTGGCGAGGACGAGCTGCCCGTACCCGGTGCCGACGACGTCGGTGACGCTGCGCAGCCGCACGGCGGCGTTGACGGTGCCCGAGACCCCGACCACCACGAACGCCCAGAGCGCGAGCACCGAGTAGCGGCGCAGGGCGGGGGCGAGCCGCTTGCTGCCGCGCCAGGCCACCCAGGTGAGGGCGACGAGCCCGCCGACCCACAGGCAGACGCCCACGAGGTGCAGCAGCAGGCTCAGCGCGGCGAGGTCGTGCGAGCCCGACGAGGCGGAGTGGCCGGCGAAGGCGACTGGGACGAGGGAGGCGAGCACGACGCCGAGCACGACCGCGAGGCGTCGGACGGCGATGGTCCACCGGAGCACCGCCCACGCCAGCGCACCGACGACGACCTGCAGCAGCACGACCCCGCCCGTGGCGGTGGTCGCGAGCTCGGAGAGCAGCGGGAACGTCAGCGAGCCGATCGGCCGGGCGAACACGTCGGCGACGGTGAGGACGTAGAGCACGATGCTGAGCAGCGACCACGCCGCCGCGACGCGTGCGGCGCCACGGACCGCGTCGACCGACAGGCCCTGCACGTCGTCGGCGGACGTCGGCAGCAGCGCGACGACCGCGAGGAGCAGGCCCACGAGCACCACGAGCAGACCGTCGGAGACGACCGATGCGAGCGGGAGCGACCAGCCCACGAGCGGACCAGGGTCCGGGAGCCCCTCGGGGACCTGCTGGGGTGCTCCTCCGCCCAGGCTGAGCGCAGCCACGCAGGCCGCGGACGCGACCAGGAAGCTGGCGACGGTGGTGCGCAGGACGCTCACGCGTGCTCCTCGGTCCGGCGGCGCAGGAGCGGCCAGACGATCAGGGCGACGGCCACGAGGCCACCGCCGACGGCCCACCACAGGTGCTCTGCGTGGCGGTGGATGAACGACTCCGACGCCTCGTCCTGACGGGGAGCCTGCTCGACGGCGCGACCGGCCGTGGTGCGGAACGTCGACTCCCCCGCGATCGGGTGGCCGTCGGCCGAGACGACGCGGTACGCGATCGTGTAGGTGCCCCGCTGTCCGTCGGCGGTGCCGTCGCGCAGCCGTCCGGTGACCTCGCGGTCCCGGGCCGTCACGGCGAGCGGCACGCGGCTCCCGTCGGGCGCGGTGAGCACGACCTCCGAGCGGGTCACCGGCTCGTTGAACTCGAGCGTGACCGCGGCCGGCACGTCCTCGACGACGGCATCGTCGCCGGGGTCGGTCCCGACGAGGGCGGCGTGCGCCGACGCCGGACCGGCGGTCAGGGCCGGCCCCAGGACGACGGGCAGGAGCAGCAGGAGTACCAGGGCTCTACGCACGGCGTCGATCCTGCCTCAGGACACCCAGGAGCGCCGCCAGCGCGACCACGAGGGCCGCTCCGCCGAGGACGCGGCCCACGACGTCGCTGCCGGAGTCGTCGGTGTCCGCCGAGGCCGCGGCAGCGTCGCCCGTCGCGGTGCCGCCGTGCGCGTGGCCGCCCTCGCCGGCGGGCAGCAGGTCGAGCGTCGGGGCGGGCTTGTCGGGCTCGGTGTCCCCTTGCTGGACCTGGTCCCAGTCGACGACCTCGCCGTCGGAGTAGGTCTGCTCGGCCTCGAACCGGATGCTGTCGGCGTCGGGGAAGGGACCGCCCGACAGCGCGAACTCGTCGAACTCGCCCGGCGGGATGCCGTCACCGTCGGCGGTCCAGGTGACCGTCCGGACGGCGCGGGTGATCTCGGTGCCGTCGACCTCGACGGGCTCCGGCAGACGGCCCTCGCGCGTCGTGACCGTCCAGCCGGGCTTGGTCTGGGCGGTGAGGTGCAGGAAGGGGGCGTCCGCGGGCAGCGTCACGACGAGCTTCGTCGTGTCGGCCGTGTCGGACTCGGTGGGCACGCGGAAGACGATCTTCCCGTAGCCGTCGCGTGCGGCGTCGGGCGAGGAGACGCCGACGTGGGCGACGGCGGGGGCGGCGACGGCCACCGTGGCGAGGGTGAGGGCCGCAGCGGCGGCGAGACGGGTCGGACGGGTGGAGGGCATGACGGGACCTTCGGGTGCGAGGGACTGGTGGACGGGCTCACGCCGTCAGCGGCGGAGCCCGGCCCGAGGGCCGGGAGCCCGCGTCGCTCCCGTCGTGCACCAGCACGCCCAGCACGACGCGTGTCCTGCGACGTGGCGGCACCACGAGGCCGGGCACGCGCACGAGCCCGAGCACGGTGTCGGCGGCGCGCCACCACAGGTCCTCGGCGTGACGCAGCGCGAGCAGGCTCACCAGCGTCGCGAGCGCGTGCGCCCCGAGCATCCTCGTGTCGTGGGACCCCGACGGCGTGGCGAGCAGGTGCGCGGCGACCTGGCCGAGCACCAGCAGTCCCAGCAGCTGCGCCGACGTGAGCCTCCGCGCGCCGACCAGCCGGGTCACCAGCGCCGAGCCGCCGGCCACGAGCACGACGGCCGCGAGGGGCACCTCGCCGCCGGCCAGGACGTGGGCGGACGTCGCGCAGGCCGCCACCGCCACGCCCACGAGGACAGGCCGGACGAGCCGCGGGCCCAGCCCGCGTGCCGCCGTCCCGCTGCGCGTCGTCACCCCACGAGGGTAGTCGGGACGGACCACGGACCTGGCGGCGGCCGTTACGGTGGGAGCCATGTCCGACATGCAGCAGACCGCCGGCATCATCGCGCTCGACGAGCAGTGGGGTGCCCACAACTACCACCCGCTCCCCGTGGTGATCTCCGAGGCGGAGGGGGCGTGGGTCACCGACGTCGACGGTCGGCGCTACCTCGACTTCCTCTCCGGGTACTCCGCGCTCAACTTCGGGCACCGCCACCCCGACCTGGTCCGCGCCGCGCACGAGCAGATCGACCGGCTCACCCTGACCTCGCGCGCCTTCCACACCGACCAGTTCGGCGCCTTCTGCGCGGAGCTGGCCGAGCTCACCGGCACCGAGATGGTGCTGACGATGAACACCGGTGCCGAGGCCGTCGAGTCCGCCATCAAGGTCGCCCGCAAGTGGGCCTACGAGGTCAAGGGCGTCGCGTTCGACGCGGCCGAGATCATCGTGGCCACGCACAACTTCCACGGCCGCACGACCACCATCGTCTCCTTCTCCGACGACCCCGTCGCCCACGACAACTACGGGCCCTTCACGCCGGGCTTCGTCACCGTCCCCTACGGCGACGCGCAGGCCGTGCGCGACGCCATCGGCCCGAACACGGCTGCCGTCCTGATGGAGCCCATCCAGGGCGAGGCCGGCGTGGTCGTGCCGCCCGCCGGCTTCTGGGCCGACGTGCGGGACGCCTGCACCGAGAACGACGTGCTGCTGATCGCCGACGAGATCCAGTCCGGCCTCGCCCGCACCGGCCGCCTGTTCGCCCTCGACCACGAGGGCGTGCGCGCCGACCTGTACACCCTCGGCAAGGCGCTCGGCGGCGGCATCATCCCGGTCTCGGCCGTCGTCGGACGGGCCGACGTCCTCGGGGTCCTCCGGCCGGGGTCCCACGGCTCGACGTTCGGCGGGTACCCGGTCGCGTGCGCGGTCGGGCGCGCGGTCGTCGGCCTGCTGGCCACCGGCGAGTTCCAGGAGCGGTCGGCCGACCTGGGCCGGCACCTGCACGACCGGCTCGAGGCTCTCCTCGGGCAGGGCGTCGCCGCGGTGCGCGGACGGGGCCTGTGGGCCGGCGTCGACCTCGACCCGCTGGGTCGCACGGGCCGCGAGGTGTCGATGGCGCTGCGCGACGAGGGTGTGCTGTGCAAGGAGACCCACGAGCGGACGCTGCGCATCGCCCCGCCGCTCGTCATCACGCGGGACGAGATCGACCAGGCGGTCGACGCGCTCGAGCGTGCGCTGAAGGTCTGAGGCGGTGGGCACGCTGCTCGCCGTGCTCGCCCTCGTCGCGGGGCTGGTGCTGCTGCTCGTCGTGGCGGGTCTCGTCCGGCTCGCGCTGGTGCGACGTGCTCATCGACGTCGGGTGGCCGGCTACGCACCCGAGGTGGTCGAGCAGGCCGGGCTCTTCGCGGTCGCCTCAGACCGGCAGACCCAGGTGCGGGGCATCGGCTCGCTGCTCCTGGGCCGCGAGCACCTCGCGTTCGTCCCTCTGGTCGCCGGTCGCGACGTCGAGGTGCCCCGGGAGGCGATCACGTCGGCGACCCTCTCGCGGACCTTCATGGGCCGGTCGACGGGTGCCGACCTGCTGGTCGTCACGTGGTCGCGGGACGGCCTGGCCGACGCTGCCGCCTTCCAGGTGTCCGACCCGGCCGGCTGGCGCGACCGACTCGCCTGAGGCTCAGCCGAAGAAGGTGGCACCACCGGGCGGGGCGGGTGACGCCTCGGTCCGCGCGTCCGTGAAGGCAGTCCCCCCGGCCAGCCGGTCGCGCACCTGGGCGGCGTCGAGCACGCGGTAGGGGAACATCGACCCCGCGGCGCGTCGGGCCAGCGGGGCGGGGTCGACCGGCGCGCGGGAGGCGACGACGAGCACGTTGCCGTGGCGCCGACCCTTGAGCGTCGCCGGCTCCGCGCTGACGACGACGTGCGGCAGGGCGGTCTCGACGGCTCGCAGCGCGTCCCGGACGAACGGGAACGGTGCCCGGTCGGCGAGGTTCAGCAGCACCAGCCCCTGCGGTCCGGCCACCCGCGCGACGTCGGCGTACCACTCGCGCGTGACGAGGTCGGCCGGGACGCGCGCCCCCGCGAACGCGTCGACCACGACGAGGTCGTAGGCGGCGTCCCGCAGGCTCGCGACGCCGGTGCGTCCGTCCTCGGCGCGCACGCGGATGCCGCTCCGCTCGGGCAGCGGCAGCTCCGCCCGGACGAGCGCCGTCAGCTCGGCGTCGGGCTCGAGCACGAGCTGCCGGGAGCGCGGGCGCGTGGCGGCCACGTAGCGCGCCAGCGTCATGCCCGCCCCGCCGACGTGCAGCGTGCGGACCTGGACACCCGGCGCCCAGGCCGTGTCGACGACGTCGGCCATGCGGCGCACGTAGTCGAACTCGAGGTGGGTCGGGTCGTCGAGGTCGACGTGCGACTGCTCGGTGCCGTCGACCCGCACCGTCGCCGCGCGCGGGCGGTCCCGGTCGGGGACCACCTCCACCACCCGGGTCACCAGGGAACGTCGACGTCGTCACCGGTGACGACGCGCAGCACGCGCGCACCGCCGGGCAGGGCCACCGTGACGACGGCACCGTCGCCGAGCTGGCGGCCGCGACGGGTCTCGACCTCGCCGTCGACCTGCACGTCGCCCGAGGTGACGAGCGCACCGGCCTGGGCGCCCGACTCGGCGACGTCCGCGAACTTGAGGAGCTGACCCAGCCGGATCATGTCGCTCGTGATCGTGATGGTCTCCACGTCGTCCGGTCGCGTCATGACGTCCAGCCTAGGCCGGGCGCGCCTAGGGTGGACGGGTGGAACCGAGCAGCGTGCGCGCCGACGTGTGGGTGTGGTCGGTGCGCCTGTTCGCGTCGCGCTCCGCGGCGAGCGCCGCGTGCAAGGGCGGGCAGGTGCACGTGAACGGCCGCCGCGCCAAGCCCTCGCAGCCGGTGCACGTCGGCGACCGTGTCGAGGCGACCACGCCCGGAGGTCCCCGGGTCGTCGAGGTGCGGCGGGTGCTGTCCAAGCGGGTGGGCGCGTCCGTGGCGGTCGAGTGCTACACCGACCACACACCACCGCCCCCGCCGCGGGAGGAACGACTCGCCATGCCCCGTCGTGACCGCGGTGCCGGACGGCCGACCAAGCGCGAGCGTCGCGAGATGGATCGCTTCCGCGGTCGCTGAGCCGTGGTCAGCGGCCGGTGAGCAGCGGCAGCAGGTGCTCGGCCGCGAGCGGTGCCAGGGCGACGTCGGGGGTGTGCGGGTCGACCCAGCGGGCCTCCTCGATCTCCGCCGCCACCCGGTGGGCCGGGTCGTCGAGCCGCAGGGCGAAGCAGTGCGCGACGAGGTCGTGTCCCGCCTCGTTCGCGGCCACCGTGCGGATGGTGCCGAGTGGTTCGAGCCGGGCCGGGTCGACGACCAGACCGAGCTCCTCGGCCAGCTCGCGGACCAGGGCCTCGACGTGGGACTCCCCCGCCTCGGGCTTCCCGCCCGGGTTCATGAAGAGGACGGTCCCGCGCTTGCGCACGAGGAGCGTGCGACCGTCCGCTCGTGTGGCGAGCGCCGCGACGACCTCGATGACCGGACGCGCGGTCACGGTCGGCTCACGGGGTCGGCGACGGCAGCGTGCCGCCCCACTTGTCGGTCCACGTCGGCGCCGACGCGAGCACGTCGAGGAGCGTGTCGAGGTCGGGGTCGATGGTGACGATGTGCTGCTGCTCCTCGCGTACGAACCCGTCCGCGACCATCCGGTCGAGCATGGCACGCATCGGTGACCAGAAGCCCTCCACGTCGAGGAACCCGGACCGCTTCGCGTGGATGGTGAGCTGCGCCCAGGTCCACTGCTCGGCGACCTCCTCGAGGGTGCCGGCACCGCCGGGCAGGGCGAGGAACGCGTCGGCGAGGTCGGCCATGAGCGCCTTCCGCTCGTGCATGGTGTCGACGACGTGCAGCTCGGTGCAGCCGGTGTGCGCGAGCTCGCGGTCGTGCAGCGACCGCGGGATCACGCCCACCACGGTGCCGCCTGCGGCGAGCGCGGCGTCGGCCACGGTCCCCATGAGCCCGACGCGTCCGCCGCCGTAGACGACGGTGGTGCCCCGCTCGGCGAGCGTCCGTCCGACATGCTCGGCCGCCGCCGCGTACGCCGGGCTCGTACCGTGGCTGGAGCCGCAGAACACGGCGACCGCGCCGAGGGCGCCGCTCACGCGTCGTCCTCGAGCGCCTCGCGCAGCGCGGCGACGGCCTGCGGACCACCGGCGAGCGACCAGCGCAGCCCGGCGACGTCGACCTGCTCGGCGGCGCCTCCTGCGCCGCGCACGAGCGCCGCGCCGGGCAGCCAGTCCCAGGCCGGGGTGCTGTGCTGGAACCAGGCGCCGAGCCGTCCGGTGACGACGCCCACGAGGTCCATCGAGCCCGAGCCGTGCATGCGCAGCGTCGCCGGCAGTGCGGCGGCCCGCAGGAACGGCTCGCGCACGTGCGCGTCGGAGACGTTCCCGGGGTGCAGGTAGGTGGCGGCACCCACGGTGGTCACGTCGACGTCGCGCACGGGCTCCACGGCGACACCGTTCCACGCCGTCGGCAGGTCGGGCCCGCCCACCAGCACGCCGTCGCGGGCGTGGGCCACCGCGCCCAGCACGAGCGCGTCGCCGTCGAGCAGGGCCACGGCGGAGCACCAGTAGTCTGAGCCGCTCGCGAAGTTGTAGGTGCCGTCGACCGGGTCGATCACCCAGCGGCGGCCCGAGGAGCCCGGCTCGTCGGTCCCCTCCTCGCCCAGCAGGCCGTCCTCGGGACGCAGACGTCGCAACGTGTCGACGACGAGCGCCTCCGCGGCATGGTCGGCGGCGGTGACGACGTCGGAGACCGACGTCTTCCTGCGCACGTCGAGGTCGTTCCCCTCGCGCATGCGGGCGGCCAGCGCCACGGCCTCGGTGACCAGGCGCACCGCGAGGTCGGCGTCGGACAGGACGGACGGGTCGGCGGCGAGGTCGCTCACGCGTCCATCCTGCCGTGCCGGTCGCGACGGCGGCAGTGCGGGTCGGGGCGGGTGGGGGCGGGTGGGGGCGGGCGCCGGAGGTCGGGCTCGGTCAGTCGACGGGCGCGGCGGCCAGCCGGTCGCGGACCGTGCCGATGAGGCGGCGCAGGGTGGCCAGGTCGGCCTCGTCCATCTCGAGGACGTCGGCCGCGTGCTCGTAGAGCCGGTCGGCCAGAGGTCGCAGCGCGGCACCGGCCGGCGTCAGGGTGACGAGCGTCGAGCGCTCGTCCTGCGGGTTCCGCGCCCGCGTGACCCGCCCGTGCGCCTCCAGCCGCTTCACCAGCGGCGACAGGGTGCCGTAGTCGAGCCGGAGCCGCGCCGCGAGCTCCTTCACGCTCTGCCCGTCCTGCTCCCACAGCGCCAGCAGCACCAGGTACTGCGGGTACGTCAGGTCGTGCTCGTCCAGCAGCGGCCGGTACGCCGCCGTCATCTGGCGCGACGTCGAGTACAGGTCGAAGCAGAGCAGGTCGGACACCGTGGGAGTGCTCATCCTCCGATGCTACATCGTGCACGATGGATCGGGAGTGCGTTCGGCGTGGTCGCGCGGGGGTCGTGACCGTGCTGGTGCGCTGCCTCGGCCCTCGCTGGGTCTGGCCTCCGGAAGGGGCCTCGACCGGCAGCGGCTCTGGGGGTGGGTCGGGGTCTGGGGGTCTGGCCTGGATCCGCCCTCGGCGCACGATTCTTCGTTTGCGTGTTCAGGGGGCAAGACTCGGAGTTTTTGCGTGCGGGCGGTGGATCCTCCACCTTCTCAGCCCGTATTCGGTGGCAGATCCACCGCTGGCGGGGGCGAGCGCGGAACGATTCTCCCTTCTCGTGGACCGGTCCACGAGAAGGAAGAATCGTGCGACTCCCCGCGGCAAACCGCGCCCACGATTCTTCCTTCGCGTGCACGAGCCCGAACGCTTCTGCGTTCTCGACGGGATCCCGCAGGAGACGCAGAACCGTTGCACCCTCGGCGCACGAACGCAGCATCCTGCGTCCACCCCGAGCACCAACCCGCAGCCCGCGACCCGAGACCAGCACCGATGCAAGCCGCCCGGTCGAGGCCCTTTCGGAGACCACCCCCAGCGCAGGCCGAGGCAGCGCACCACCACGACGAGACCCCCTACGGCAGCGCACCACCACGACGAGACCCCCTGCGGCAGCGCACCAGCAAGCCGCGACCTCCCGAGGCAGCGCACCAGCAGCCGAAGACCCCTACCCCCGCGGAGCGCGTGGCGACCGCCGGTAGGCCGAGACGGTGGGGTCGCCGGCGATCCAGAACCGCCAGGGGACGTCGGCGGCCTGGGCGACGCCGACCCGGGGGCCGCTGGCGACGTCGGGCTCGTCGGTCGGTGCGGGCCCGAGGTGGACGCCGGTGGGGTCGAGCAGGTCGGTGCCGAGGTCGGTCACGGTGATGCCGAGGGCCTGCGCGAGGTTGCCCGGACCTCGGGCGAGGCGGGTGTCGGCGACGTCGCCGCGACGCTCGCGGGCGAGCTCGAGCCCGTCGACGACGCGTCCGGCCCGCACCAGCACGGCCGCCGCCTGCTCGGTCGGGCCGGTCACGACGTTGGCGCACCAGTGGATCCCGTAGGAGCGGTACACGTAGAGCCGCCAGGGCGGCCCGTACATGATCTCCGAGCGCGGCGTCCGCGTGGAGGCGTGCGAGGCCGGGTCGAGGATCCCGCCGTACGCCTCGACCTCGGTGATCCGCACGGTCACGCCGTGCCCGCGCAGCTCCCGACCGAGCAGCGCCACGGCCCGTGCCGCGACGTCGTCGTCGGTCGTCACGGCAGGTCCGGCACCGCGGTGGCCCTCACCCACTGGTCGAAGAGGTCGGTCTGCTCCCCCGCGACGTCCGCGACGACGAGCTCCAGGTCGGCCGTGTCGGCGTTGGCGTGACGGAACCGGTCCGTCCAGGTCCGCAGCACCGTGAAGAAGGCGTCGTCGCCGACCCGGCGGCGCAGCGCGTGCAGCGTGAGGGCGCCGCGCTTGTACACCCGGTCGTCGAACATGAGGTCGGGTCCGGGGTCGGCGAGCAGGAGGTCCTGGTCCTTCGCCTGCAGCTTGGCGTGGTGGTGGCGCGCGCGCTCGTCGGCGCTCTCCCGCCCCGACTCCTCCGACCACAGCCACTCGGCGTAGCAGGCGAAGCCCTCGTGCAGCCAGATGTCGTTCCAGTGCCGCAGCGTCACGCTGTTGCCGAACCACTGGTGCGCCAGCTCGTGGGCGATCAACCGCTGGGCGTCCCACCCGTCGTGGAGCAGGTTCGGCCCGAAGATCGAGAGCCCCTGCGCCTCGAGCGGGATCTCGAGGTCGTCGGGCGTCACGACGGCGAGGTACCGCTGGAACGGGTACGGGCCGAAGACGCGGTCGAAGAAGGCGACCATGGCGGGCTGGTCGGCCAGGGCCTCCTGCGCCTGCTCCCGCAGACCACCGGGTGCGACGAAGCCGACCGGCACCGGCGACGTCGCCTGCTGCTCCTCGACGAAGTCGCCCACGTGCACGGTCGCGAGGTACGTGGCCATCGGCTCGGGCTGGTCGAAGACCTGCACGACCCGTCCTGCGGTGCGTCGACGCTCGCCGGGCAGGCCGTTGCCGATCACGGTGAACGCCTGCGGCACCGAGAGCTCGAGCCGGAACGGTGCCTTCGCTGACGGCAGGTCGTTGCAGGGGAACCACGACGGTGCGCCGTGCGGCTGCGAGGCGACGATCGCGCCCTCCTCGAGCTCCTCCCACCCTGCGTCGCCGTCGGGTCCGCGCATCGGGTGCGGCCGGCCGCCGTAGGCGACCATGATCTCGGCCTCCTCGCCCTCGGCCAGCTCCCGGCCCAGCTCGACGCTCACCGACGCCCGCTGCTGCCGGTACTTCGCGCGCGCGCCGTCGACGAGGAGCTTCTGCACGCGCAGGTCGTTCAGGTCCAGCCGGACCTTCCGCAGCGGCTCGAGCGCACGCACGCCGAGCGTCGCGGTGCCCGTGAGCCGGTTGGACTCGGGGACGTAGTCGACGACGAGGTCGTAGCGGGTGACGGCGTACGACGGGTCGCCGTGGTGCGGCACATAGCGCTCGTCGACGGACGCGGTGCGGCTCACGCGGGCGCCGTCGCGTCGGTCCACGGCCCGATGGGGTTGCCGACCCAGCTGGTCCCGTCGGGCACGTGCTCGCCGCGCATCACGAGCGAGCCGGGGCCGACCCGCGCGTGCCGACCGATGCGTGCGGCGGGCAGCACGACGCCGTGCGGGCCGAGCGTCGCCCCCGCGTCCAGCCTGACCTCGTCCATGCTGAGTATCCGATCATGGAAGAGGTGCGTCTGCACCACGCACCCCCGGTTGACGGTGGCGCCGTCGCCGACCGTCACGAGGTCGGGCTCGGGCCACCAGTAGGTCTCGCACCAGACGCCCCGCCCCACGCGGGCCCCGAGGCTGCGCAGCCACAGCGGCAGGAGCGGCGTGCCCAGCGCCCAGCGGCAGAACCAGGGGGCGGCGACCACCTCGACGAAGGTGTCGGCGAGCTCGTTGCGCCAGACGAAGCTGCTCCAGAGCGGGTGCTCCTCGGCCCCGACCCGACCCACGAGGACCCACTTGGCCGCGGTCGCGACGAGCGCCCCCAGGACCCCGGCGGCGAGCAGGACCGGGCCGGCGACGAGCGCCGCCACCCACCACCCCGCACGTTCGGCGACCGTGACGACGCTGCCGGCCACGCAGAGGACGAGGAGGGCGGCGACGCCCACCGCGAGCACGCGGCAGGCCTCGAGCGCGGCGCGCGCGACCCTGAGTCGTCGTCCCGGCTCGTAGGTGCGGGCCTCGTCGACCTCCCCGGCGGCGCGTCGCAGCCTGGTGGGCGGGCTCCCGAGCCACGACGACCCCTTGGTCGCCTTCGCTCGGCGGGGTGCCGCCGACAGCACCGCGACCAGCCCGCGGGCCGGCACCTTGCGGCCGGGCGCTGCCATGCCCGAGTTGCCGACGAATGCCCGACGGCCGACCTTCACGCGCTCGACCCGCAGCCACCCACCGCCGAGCTCGTACATGCCGAGCATCGTGTCGTCGGCGAGGAAGGCGCCGTCGCCGACCGACGTGAGGCTCGGCAGCAGGAGCACGGTCGACGCCTCCACGTCGGCCCCGACGTCGGCGCCGAGCGCGCGGAGCCACGCCGGCGTGAGGCTGCTGGAGTACAGCGGGAACAGCCACTCGCGGGCGCTGTCGAGGACGCGCAGCACCGTCCAGGCCGACCATGCCGCGCGGCCGTGCACGGGGTGCACCCCGGCCGCCACACCGGTGGAGGCTCCGCGGACCACCGCCCACACCAGACCGGCCAGCAGCAGCAGCGACCCGACCACGAGGACGGGCAGGAGCGCGAGCAGCAGCAGCGCGAGGTCGGCGGGTGACTCGGGGTCGACACCCGCCGCGAGTGCCACGCCGACCGACGCTGCGGACACGAGCCCCACCGCGAGCGCCGGGAGCGCCGACAGCACGACGCCCGTCACCGCGTAGACCGTGGGCCAGCCACGACGGCGCGGTGCCGGCTCGAGCTCGGCCGGCCCGCGGGCCTCACCGACGCGAGCCGCGGGGGCGCCGGCGGCGAAGCTGTCGTCGGCCACGTCGCCCAGCAGCGTCGAGCCGGCGCCGACCTCGGCTCGACGGCCGACCACGACTCCCGGGCCGAGGGTGCTGCGGACGCCGACGCGGGCCTCGGCCCGGACCCGGACGGGTCCCACGACCAGACGGTCGCCGTCGACCCACCAGCCCGAGAGGTCCGCCTCGGGCTCGACCGTGGACCCCCGTCCGAGGGTGAGCATGCCGGTGAGCGAGGGCAGCGCGTGGAGGTCGACCCCCGGGCCCACCTTCGCGCCGAGCATCCGCGCGAAGACGGTCAGCACCCCGACGCTGGCGAGCGTGCCCACGCGCAGCTCCTCGACCAGGCGCTCGGCCGCCCACAGCCGCAGGTGGGTCGACCCGCCGCGCGGGTAGGTGCCGGGCGTGAGCCGGCGCAGGAGCAGCCGTACGCCACCCGCGGCCGCCGCAGCCCGGACGGGCGGGAGGAGCAGCACCGCCGCCACCGCGGTCGCCGTCCATCCCGGTGCCGGGAGCCACGACCAGTCCGTGACGACGGCCAGCGCCTGGACCGCGAGCATCGTCCATGCCACCCAGACCAGGCCGCCGACCGCCCGCAGCGGGACGAGCAGGAGCAGCTGGACGAGGCCCGACCTGCGGGGCACCGGCCGCACCTCGCGGACGTCGACGACGGCCGGGGTGGTGAGCGTGTCGAGGCGGGCCGCGAGCCCACCGACCGTGGGCGCCTCGTAGACGTCGGCGACCGTCACCTCGGGGTGGGTCTCCCGGAGCCGGGCCACGAGCTGCGCGGCGGTGAGGCTCGAGCCGCCGGCCTCGAAGAAGTCGTCACCCGGGCCGCCGACGGCCGAGCCCAGGATGCGCGCCCACGCGTCGGCGACCAGCGCGGCGGTACCGTCCAGCGACGCCTCCGTGCCGGTCTCGAGCGGCCAGGGCAGCGCGTCGCGGTCGACCTTGCCCGACGTGCGGACCGGGATGGTCTCGACGACGGCGATGCGCGGCACCGCGGCCGCGGGCAGACGCTCGCGCAGCGTCGCGCGGGCGCTCCTCGTGTCGAGCGTCCCGTCGGTCACGACGTAGCCGACCAGCACGCTGTTGCCCGCCTCGGACCGACGCACGGCCGCGGCTGCCGCCTCGACGCCGGGCAGGGCGAGCAGCGCGCTGTCGACCTCGCCGAGCTCGATCCGTCGACCCCCGATCTTCACCTGGTCGTCGGCACGCCCGGCGAACACCAGACCCGCCTCGTCGAGCACGACGCGGTCACCGCTGCGGTAGGCGCGGTCCCAGCCGAGCGACGGCATCGGGGCATAGGTCGCGGCGTCCTTCTCGGCGTCCAGGTAGCGGGCGAGCCCGACCCCGCCGATCACCAGCTGGCCGGTCTCCCCCGGCCCGACGGGGCGCTCGTCGTCGTCGACCACCGCGAGGTCCCAGCCCTCGAGCGGGAGGCCGATGCGGACCGGCTCGCCCGGCCTCAGCTGGGCACCGCAGGCGACGACGGTGGCCTCGGTGGGTCCGTACGTGTTCCACACCTCGCGGTCGGCGGTGGCGAACCGGTCGCCGATCTCCGGTGGACAGGCCTCGCCCCCGAGGATCAGCAGCCGCACCGCGTCGAGCGCCTGCGCGGGCCACAGCGACACCAGCGTCGGCACGGTCGAGACGACCGTGACGTCGTTGGCGACGAGCCACGGCGCGAGGTCCGCGCCGCTGCGCACGAGCGACCGCGGCGCGGGCACGAGGCAGGCGCCGTGCCGCCACGCCAGCCACATCTCCTCGCAGGACGCGTCGAAGGCCACGCTGAGCCCGGCCATCACCCGGTCACCGGGGCCGAGAGGTGCGTCCTGGCAGAAGAGGGCGGCCTCGGCGTCGACGAACGCCGCTGCGGAGCGATGGGTGACGGCCACGCCCTTGGGCGTCCCGGTGGAGCCCGACGTGAAGATGATCCAGGCGTCGTCGTCGAGCGTCGGCGGCTCGACGGTGCCCGAGCCGCGCACGTCGTCGCGCAGGCGTCGCACGACCAGGCCGTCGGTCACGACCGCGTCGGCCTGCGCCTCGCGCAGCACGGTCGCCGCGCGCTCCTGCGGGTCGTCGACGTCGATGGGGACGTAGGCGGCCCCCGCGAGCAGGACTCCGAGGATGGCGACGTGCAGGTCGGTGCTGCCCGAGGAGACCCGGACCCCGACCCGGGCGCCACGACCGACGCCGACGGCCCCGAGCTCGTCGGCCAGCGCGGACGCGGTCTCGAGGAGGGTGTCGTAGGTCAGGACGACGTCGCCGCACGCGAGGGCCGGCTCCTCGGCGTGCTGCCGGGCCGTGGCCTCCAGCACGTCGACGAGGGTGCGCGCGGGTGCGGCGCGGTCCGAACGCAGGAACGTGGCAGGGACGTCGACGTTCTCGAGCACCCGCGCATGATGCCAAGACCGCGTGAACGAGCCGTGAACACGCCGCCGTCCGGTGCCGAGGTGTCCGTCACGCTCCAGGGGTGGGCGGGCCCCCTGCACGCCTCACGAGCTCGTCGAGGTAGGTGTCGACGTCGCCCATGTCGTAGCCCGCCCCGAAGTGCACCGTCGCGAACCGTGCCTGCACGATCCGCTCGGCCAGGGCCGGGTCGGGACGGTCGGTCAGACGCGGCAGCACGTCCGCGAGGAAGTCGTCGACCTCGTCGACCCGGTAGCCGGTGCGCCAGCGGGTCGTGCGGAACACGGGGCCGCTCACGACGCCGCCCGGGCCCGCACCTCGGCGAGCTGCTCGGCCACCCGGACCTGCGCGGTGCCGCCGCGACCGTCGCGCGAGGCGATGGAGCCCTCGACCGACAGCACGCTGCGCACGTCGGGCGTGAGGTGCGGCGAGATGGCCGCGAAGTCGTCGTCGGAGAGGTCCCACAGCTCGATGCCGCGCTGCTCGCAGACCTGCACGCACGCGCCGGAGACCTCGTGCGCCACGCGGAAGGGCACGCCCTGGCGCACGAGCCACTCGGCCACGTCGGTCGCGAGCGCGAAGCCCTGCGGCGCCAGTGCGGCCATCCGCTCGGTGTGGAAGGTGAGGGTGCGCACCATGCCGGTGAACGCCGGCAGCAGGACCTCGAGCGTGTCGACGGAGTCGAAGACCGGCTCCTTGGCCTCCTGCAGGTCGCGGTTGTAGGCCAGCGGGAGCGCCTTCAACGTGGCCAGCAGCCCGGAGAGGTTGCCGATCAGCCGACCGGCCTTGCCGCGGGCCAGCTCGGCGATGTCGGGGTTCGTCGTCTGCGGCCTGATGCTCGACCCCGTGGAGTAGCCGTCGTCGAGCGTGACGAAGTCGAACTCCTTGGTGTTCCAGAGGATGATCTCCTCCGCGAGGCGCGACACGTCGACCCCGACCTGGGCGAGCACGAACGCCAGCTCGGCCACGAAGTCGCGCGACGCGGTGCCGTCGATCGAGTTCGGCGTCGAGCCCGTGAAGCCGAGCGACGCGGCGACCTTCTCCGGGTCGAGACCGAGCGAGGAGCCGGCCAGCGCGCCCGAGCCGTACGGCGAGCCTCCGGCGACGCGCGCGTCCCAGTCGGCGAGCCGGTCGAGGTCGCGCACGAGCGGCCAGGCGTGCGCCAGCAGGTGGTGCGACAGGAGCACCGGCTGGGCGTGCTGCAGGTGCGTGCGACCGGGCATGGGCGCGCCGAGGTGACGCTCCGCCTGGTCGGCGAGGGCACCGACGAGCGCGCGCAGCAGCTCGCCGATGCGTGCGGCGTGCTCGCGCAGGTACATCGTGAACAGCGTGGCGACCTGGTCGTTGCGCGACCGGCCCGCGCGCAGGCGACCGCCGAGGTCGGGGCCGAGACGTTCCATCAGGCCTCGCTCGAGCGCCGAGTGCACGTCCTCGTCGCCCGGCTGCGCCGTGAAGGCACCCGAGGCGACGTCGGCGTCGAGCACGTCGATGCCCTGGAGCATCGCGCCGAGGTCGTCGTCGGTGAGCAGACCGGCGGCGTGCAGCACCTGCGCGTGGGCCCGCGAGCCCTGCAGGTCGTAGGACGCGAGGCGCCAGTCGAAGTGGGTCGAGCGCGACAGCTCCGTCAGCTCCGGCGACGGGCCGCCCGCGAACCGACCGCCCCAGAGACGGGAGTCGCCCGGGGCGTCGTTCTGGGCGCCCGACGGGGCGTCGGACGGGCTCTGCTCGGTCATGCGGGTCCCTCGCTGGTGGATCGGGTGTCGGTGGGGAGCTCGGCGAGCTCGGTCAGACGGGCGGCGACGGTCGCGCCGCCCTCGGGGTCACGACAGATCATCATGACGGTGTCGTCGCCCGCGATGGTGCCCAGGACCTCGACGGCGCCCGTGTGGTCGATGGCCGAGGCCAGGAACTGGGCGGCTCCTGGCGGCGTGCGTAGCACGACGAGGTTGGCCGACGACTCGGCCGAGACCAGCAGCTCGCGCAGCAGCCGGGTCAGTCGCTGCTGCGAGGCGGCGCTGTCCTGGGCCGCGCGGGGCGTGCGGTCGCCGCCCTCGCCGGGCACGGCGTAGACCAGCGCACCGTCGGGGTTGCGGACGCGCACGGCGTCGAGCTCTACGAGGTCGCGCGAGACCGTCGAGGCGGTCGCGGTGACGCCCTGCTCCTGCAGCAGCGCCGCCAGCTCGCCCTGCGAGCGGACCGGTGTACGGCCCAGCAGCTCGATGATGAGCCGCTGGCGCGCGCGCTTGGTGTCGGGGATGCTCACGAGCGCTCCAGCAGGAACGCGAGCAGGGCCTTCTGGGCGTGCAGGCGGTTCTCCGCCTCGTCCCAGACGACGCTGCGCGGTCCCTCGAGCACGTCCTCGGCGATCTCCAGCCCACGGTAGGCGGGCAGGCAGTGCAGCACGATCGCGTCCTCCGCGGCGTGCTGCAGCAGGGCACCGGTCACGGCGTACGGGCCGAAGGTGGCGATCCGCTCGGCCTTCTCGGCCTCCTGGCCCATCGAGACCCCGGTGTCGGTGATGACGACGTCGGCGCCGCGCACCGCCTCGACCGGGTCGTCGGTCACGGTCACGGACCCGCCGGTGCCCGCGGCGACCTTCTCGGCGTCGGCGACCACGTGGCCGGCCGGGGCGTAGCCCTCGGGCGCTCCGACCCGCACGTGCATCCCCGCGACCGCGCCGCCGAGGACGTAGGAGTGCGCCATGTTGTTGGCGCCGTCGCCCACGAAGGCGACGCTCAGGCCGGCCAGCGTGCCCTTGTGCTCGCGCACCGTCAGCCAGTCGGCCAGCAGCTGGCAGGGGTGGAAGTCGTCGCTGAGCGCGTTGACCACGGGCACGCCGGCGTGCCGCGCCATCTCCTCCAGGTCGGCCTGCGCGTAGGTGCGCCAGACGACGGCGTCGACCATGCGGCCCAGCACGCGGGCCGTGTCGGCCACCGGCTCGCCGCGGCCGGCCTGGGTGGTCGCGGCGTCGAGGATGACGCAGTGCCCGCCGAGCTGGGCGACGCCGACGGAGAACGACACCCGCGTGCGGGTGGAGGACTTGTCGAAGACGACTGCCACGGAGCGCGGGCCCTCGAGCGGACGGAAGGCGAACGGCTCGGCCTTCATCCGCAGCGCGAGGTCCAGCACCTCGGCCTGCTCGGCGGGGCTGAGGTCGTCGTCGCGCAGCAGGTGCCGCACGGTCCCGGTGGCGCTCATGCGAGCACCTCCCCGATCACGGCGGACAGCGTGGTGGTCGCGTGGGCCGCCTCGGCCTCGGTGAGCACGAGCGGAGGGACGATGCGCAGGCGGTCGGGCGTGGGTGCGTTGAGGACGAGCCCGGCGTCGAGCGCGGCCTTCTGCACGTCGGCCGCGCGGGGCTCCGTGAGCACGACACCGAGCATGAGGCCGCGCCCGGTGACCTCGGCCACCCGCGGGTGCGCGGCGAGCGCGGACGCGAGCTGGTCGCCGCGGGTCGTGGCGTGCGCGAGCAGGTCGTCGGCCTCGATCGTGTCGAGCACCGCGAGCGCCGCCGCGCAGGCGACGGGGTTGCCGCCGAAGGTCGTGCCGTGGTTGCCGGGACCCAGGAGCGTCGCGGCGTCGCCGAGACCGATGCACGCGCCGATGGGGAACCCGCCACCGAGACCCTTGGCCAGCGTCACGAGGTCGGGCACGATCCCCGACTCCTGGAACGCGAACCAGGCGCCGGTGCGACCGACCCCGGTCTGGACCTCGTCGATCCAGAGCAGTGCGCCGTGCTCGTGGGTGATGGCGCGGGCGTGGGCCAGGTACCCGTCCGGCGGCACGACCACGCCCGCCTCGCCCTGGATGGGCTCGAGCAGCACCGCCGCGACGGTGTCGTCGACGGCCGCCGCCAGCGCGTCGGCGTCGCCGTAGGGCACCCAGCGCACGTCGCCGGGCAGCGGCTCGAACGGCTCGCGGTACGCGGCCTTCGACGTCAGGGCGAGCGCGCCCATCGAGCGTCCGTGGAAGCTGCCCTCGGCGACGACGACGGTCGTGCGACCCGTGCGCCGGGTCGCCTTGAACGCCGCCTCGTTGGCCTCGGGGCCGGAGTTCGCTAAGACGGTGCGCACCGGCACGGCGCCCACGTCGAGCAGGGCGGCGAGCCGCTCGGCCAGCCGGACCTGCGGCTCGGTGGTGAAGAAGTTCGACACGTGCCCGAGGGTCCCGAGCTGCTCGGTGACCGCCCGCACGACGGCTGGGTGCGCGTGACCCAGCGCGTTGACCGCGATCCCGGCCAGGAGGTCGAGGTAGTGGTTGCCGTCGACGTCCCAGACCGTGCTCCCCTCGCCGCGCACCAGCACGCGCTGAGGGTCGCCGAAGGTGTTCATGACCGCGCCGCGGTAGCGCTCGGTCCACTGCTCGCCGCTCTCGGGGCGACCCTGCGCGGCGTAGGGCAGGCTGGCGCGGGTGGGCTGGTCGGACGTGGTCACGACGTCTCCTTCGGTGCACTCGTGGCGTACAGCGCGGTACGGATGCGGGTCTCGACGCCGGGCAGCACCTGCGTGCCGACGCCCTCGTCGGTGAAGATCTCCAGCAGCACGGCGTGCGGCTCGCGACCGTCCACGACGGTCGCACCTCGCACGCCGCCCTCGACCGCCTCCAGGCAGGCCTGCATCTTCGGGATCATCCCCGACGCGAGCGTCGGGAGGATCTCGCGCAGCGCCTCAGGGGCGATCTCGCCGATCACGTCGGTGCTGTCGGGCCAGTCGCGGTAGAGCCCCTCGACGTCGGTCAGCACCAGCAGCTTCTCCGCGCCGAGGGCCACGGCCAGCGCCGACGCCGCCGTGTCGGCGTTCACGTTGTGCACCTGCCCGGACGCGTCGGGCGCGATCGTCGAGACGACCGGGATGCGGCCGGCGTCGATGAGGTCCCGGACGGCCTCGGGGCGTACCTGCGTGACCTCGCCGACGAGGCCGATGTCGGTCTCGACGCCGTCGATGACGGGTCGCGTCGTGGTCGCCGTGAACAGGCCGGCGTCCTCGCCCGACAGTCCGACGGCCAGGGCTCCGTGCCGGTTCAGCAGGCCGACGAGCTCACGGCCCACCTGGCCGGTGAGCACCATGCGAACGACGTCGACGGCCTCGGGCGTCGTGACCCGCAGCCCGCCACGGAACTCCGACTCGATGCCGAGCCGGTCGAGCATCGCGCTGATCTGGGGTCCGCCACCGTGCACCACGACCGGCTTGAAGCCCGCCAGGCGCAGGAAGACGATGTCCTCGGCGAAGGCCTGCTTGAGCGACTCGTCGGTCATGGCGTTGCCGCCGTACTTCACCACCACGATCTTGTCGTGGTAGCGCTTGAGCCACGGGAGGGCGCCGGCCAGCGTGGCCGCCTTCTCGGTGTGCTCGGCCCACTGCTCGCGGGTGTGGCCCGGGTCGGGGGTGCCGAAGGTGTCGTCGTCCGTCATCGGGGGTCCTCAGGAGGAGTAGGCGGAGTTCTCGTGAACGTAGGCGTGGGTCAGGTCGTTCGTCCAGACGGTCGCCGTCTCCGGCCCCGACTTCAGGTCGATGGTCACGGTGACCGCGCGGTCCTCGAGCGAGACGCTCGTCGCGGGCTCCCCGGGACCGCTGTCGCGGCACACCCACACGCCGTTGAGCGCGACGTCGAGGTCGGCGGGGTCGAACGTCGCCGACGTCGTGCCGACCGAGGCGAGCACACGACCCCAGTTCGGGTCCTTGCCGAACACGGCGGCCTTGAACAGGTTGCTCCGTGCCACCGAGCGGGCGACCTCGACCGCGTCGTCCTCGCTCGCCGCGCCGCGGACCTCGATCGAGATCTCGTGGTCGGCGCCCTCGGCGTCGGCGAGCAGCTGCAGCGCGAGGTCGTGGCAGACCGTCGTCAGGTGCTCGGCGAGCTCGTCGACCGACGGCGTGGCGCCGGACGCCCCGCTCGCCATGAGCAGCACCGTGTCGTTGGTCGACTGGCAGCCGTCGGAGTCGAGCCGGTCGAACGTGACGCGGGTCGCCCGACGCAGCGCGGCGTCGAGCGTGGCCGCGTCGACGTCGGCGTCGGTGGTGACCACGACGAGCCTCGTGGCCAGGGCCGGCGCCAGCATGCCGGCACCCTTCGCCATGCCGCCGACGGTGAACGCCCGCCCGGCGGCGTCGGTGCCCTCGGCGACGGACTGCTTCGGGACGGTGTCGGTCGTCATGATGGCCGCCGCGGCCGCCGCTCCCCCGTCGTCGGAGAGCTCCGCATGCGCGGCCCGCACGCCGGCGAGCAGGTCGTCGCGGTCGTTCAGCAGACCGATCAGACCGGTCGAGCAGACCTGGACCTCGATCGCGCCGACCTGGTTCTTTGCCCGCGGCCCGGAACCCCCGCCGGGCTCATCTTCCGCCCGCGGCCCGGAACCCCCGCCGGGGCCCGAGAGCAGGTCGCCCACGAGCTCGGCGGTGGCATGGGTCAGCTGGAAGCCCTCGGCGCCCGTGTAGCAGTTGGCGCCGCCGGAGTTCAGCACGACCGCCCGCGCCGAGCCGGTCTTGATTGCCTCGGCGCTCCAGAGGACGGGGTTGGCCCGGCACCGGTTGCTGGTGAAGACCGCGGCCGCCGCCGACGACGGACCGTCGTTGACGACGAGCGCCACGTCGGGCGCGCCGGTCGACTTCAGGCCGGCGGCGACACCGGCGGCTCGGAAGCCCTGCGCTGCGGTGACCGTCATGGCGCCACTCCCGTGGTCGTCAGGCCCGTGGTCTCGGGGAGGCCGAGGGCGAGGTTCATGGACTGGATCGCGCCACCGGCGGTGCCCTTGACCAGGTTGTCGATCACCGTGGTGACCACGAGCCGTCCCGCGGCCGAGTCGACGGCGACCTGCAGCTGGGCCGTGTTGGCGCCGAGCGTCGCGGCGGTCGTCGGCCACTGACCCTCGGGCAGCAGGTGGACGAACGGCTCGCCCTGGCCGGGTCCCCCGTACGCCTGCTCGTAGACGGCGCGCACGCGCGCGGCGTCGACGCCCTCGGCGAGGCGTGCGGTGGCGGTCGCCAGGATGCCCCGGGCCATGGGCACGAGCGTGGGCGTGAAGGAGATGGTGACGCCCTCTCCCCCGGCCTTGGTGAGGTTCTGGATGATCTCGGGCACGTGGCGGTGCACGCCGCCGACGCCGTACGGCGAGGCGGCACCGAGGCCCTCGGACGCGAGCAGGTGCGTCTTCGGCGCCTTGCCGGCTCCGGAGAACCCGTTGGCGAGCACGGCGACGAGGTCGTCGGCGGCGACGATGCCGGCCGCGACCGCCGGCTGCAGGCCGAGCGTCACGGCCGTGACGTTGCAGCCCGGGACTGCGATCCGCTTGACCCCGGCGAGGGCGTCGCGCTGACGGGCCTCGCCCACGAACAGCTCGGGGAGCCCGTAGGGCCAGGTGCCAGCGTGCTCGCTGCCGTAGAACGTCGTCCAGTCCTCGGCGCTCTCGAGCCGGTGGTCGGCACCGCAGTCGATGACGAGCACGTCGTCGCCGAGCTCGGCGGCGATGCGTCCGGACTCGCCGTGGGGCAGGCCGAGGAACACGACGTCGTGACCGGCGAGGGTCGAGGCGTCGGTCGGCTGGATCACGCGGTCGGCGAGGTCCACGAGGTGCGGCTGGTGCTCGCCCAGGCGCGAGCCCGCGGAGGACGCCGCGGTGACGGCGCCGATCGTCACGTCGGGGTGCGCGCCGAGCAGCCTCAGCACCTCGCCCCCGGCGTAGCCGCTCGCGCCGGCGACGGCTGCGGTGTAGGTCGTCATCGGTCCACCTTGTCAGGTCGGGGCGGGAAGGGGTGGGAGGTCGGCGCTCAGTCGGTGCCGAGCTCCATCGCGGCGGCGTCGAGCGCCTGCTCCGTCTCGGTCGAGGCGGCGGGGTTGGCCTCGATGCGCAGGGCACCGCCGGCGGGCAGCTCACCGAAGAGCGTGCCGTTCTCGACGAGGACCTGGCCCTGGTCGAGCGGCTGACCGGCGTACATCTCCAGCTTGGCGCGCGAGTCGGCGATGTCGAGGGTGCGCACCGGCAGCGGGCCGCTCCGGTCGGTCGGGCCGAACACGGCGTTGTCGGTGCGCTCCATCGACAGCTTGTCGGGGTGGTAGGAGAAGTTCTCGCCCTGCGTGTCGAGGATCGAGTAGTCCTCGCCGCGCCGCAGCCGGAGCGTGACGCTGCCGGTGACGAGCGAGGCGATCCAGCGCTCGACGGACTCGCGCAGCATCATCGCCTGCGGGTCGAGCCA
>SXGQ01163678.1_pt1 | contig 32024 bp, 30 predicted proteins | sample 3178371 | NCBI WGS metagenome assembly SXGQ01 (sample SAMN11356859, study PRJNA531348) | freshwater metagenome | isolation source: freshwater sample F1-20 | place: China: Fuxian Lake, Yuxi | collected 2017-12-25
CACATCCTACACCCGCCAGGAACATGAGTCGCAGAACGGCGACTCCGCCAAGAGCGAAGCCTCCCTCTCCCGCGTCTGGGAAATCTACTGCAAGTCCGACGGCATGAAGTACGTCGTCGCCGACGGCTATCCCGAGTTCCTTGTCGAACCTGGCTGCCCCGAGATCAAGCTGAAGCGTTTCTGGCCTTTCTTCGTCCTGACGTTCAACGAAGTCGAGAACGCCAAGGAAATCTACCCGCCGTCCGACGTCCGCTTGCTGACGCCCATCCAGCGGGAATACAACCTTGCCCGCCAGCGTCTGCGTGAACACCGCAACGCCAACCGCCCGCTCTACGTCACCCCGACGGGCGCGCTGTCCGAGGCCGACATCCGCAAACTGTCCGACCGACAGGCCAACGAAGTCGTCCAGTTGCAGGCCATCCAGCCCGGCCAGTCCGTCGACCAGGTGCTCCAGCCGGTCAAGGCCATCCCCATCGACCCGGCCCTCTACGACACGTCCTTCCTGCTCGATGACCTCTACCGCGTCGTCGGCTCCCAGGAAGCCAACATGGGCGGCACGTCCTCCTCGACAGCCACCGAAGTCTCCGTCGCCGAGTCCAGCCGCATGTCGGCCCTCGGCTCGAACGTCGACGACCTCGACGAGTTCCTCACCGAGATGTCCCGCGCCGCCGGCCAGATCCTCCTGACCATGATGAACCCTGAGACGGCCACCAAGATCGCCGGCCGCGGGGCCGTCTGGCCTACCCTCTCCGCTCAGGAAATCGCCGACCAGCTGCTCCTCGAGATCGAGGCCGGCTCCACCGGCCGCCCGAACCGCGCTTCCGAAATCGCGGCCCTCGAGCGCCTGTTCCCTGTCCTTTCGCAGGTTCCGGGCATCGACCCTGCCTGGCTGGCCAAGACCGCCGTCCGTGCCTACGACAGCGGCGTGGACCTCACCGACGCCATCAAGGCGGCCCTGCCGTCCATCATGGCCATGAACGCCCAGAAGCAGGTCGGCACGGGCGACCCCGCCACCGACCCCAACGCCCAAGGCGCTCAGGGCGTGAACAACGCTCCCGTACCGACCGGCGCCGCTGGCAACCCGGCAGGCGTCCAAGTGCCGAACGTGCCTCCCGCCAACCTGTACAACGAAGGCCCGCCCCCGCCTAACGTCGCTTAGACGTTGCTTTTTCCACCAACATGAACAACCTACCCATTGTGCCAGAGACGCTAAACCAGCCTGATTCGGCCACGTCAGCCGAATCCACGAACACCCTGCCGGTGGAAACGCCGGCGGTTGCGGAGGCTCCTGCGCCAGAGGCGCGCGTGGAGTCGGCTCCGAGTAATGACGCTAAACCAGCCGCGGGTTCGTCGACCGCGGGCGACAAGGACGCTAACAAGAAGGCCACCCTGCTCGACGTCGTGAAAGCGGCGTATGAAAAGGGCAAGCCTGACTCGGATTCGTCCGCCGAGGGGGACAAGAGGGCATCCGCCGAAGGGAAGGTCTCCGATGAGAAGGGCGATCAGGACGATAGCCAGGCTCAGAAGGACGACACCCAGAAGGCCGCCGAGAAGCTGCCCTTCCACAACCATCCACGCTGGAAGGAAGTGAACGCGAAACTCAAGGAGGCCGAACCGGCCGCCGAACAGTATCGCAAGATCACTACCTTCATGGAGACCAACGGCCTTTCCCAACAGGAAATGGTCGACGGCTTCAAGATCATGGCGATGATGAAGCAGGAGCCCGCCGAAGCCTACAAGGCTTTGAAGGGCTACGTCGAAAAGCTCGCTCCGCTCGCTGGGGAAGTACTCCCTGACGAACTGAAGCGCCGCGTCGACGACGGCTTCGACTCGCCTGAGACGGCCCAGGAACTTGCCCGCCTCCGCGCGCAGCAGGAGTTTCAGGCCGCCCGACAGCAGGAGATGGCGCAGCGACAGGAACAAGCGCAGGTCGCCGAAAGGCAGCGTGCGATGGTCTCCGCCGTCGAGGCATGGGAGCAGGCTGAACAGGCGAAGGATCCCGACTGGTCCGCGAAATACGAGATGGTCCAAGACAGGGTCATGGCCTTGCTGCGTTCGGAACGCGCGAGCACTCCTTCGGAAGCACTTGAGATCGCACGTCGCGCTCTCGCCGATGTGAACGCTCGCCTGCGCCCGCTCGCCGGCAGGAACACCCCTATCAAGTCTCCGACCAGCTCTTTGTCGTCCGCTTCAACCCGCCCGGCCCCGCGCTCGCTAGACGATGTCGTGAGGTTGGGTCTCCTCAACTCCTAAGACCCAGAACATACCATGCCCTCCAGCGCATTCACCACCATCGAGTCGACCATCGCGTCCGCCCTCGACTTCCACGTCAAGTCCGACGCGTTCGCCCAGTCCATCCAGGAGAAGCCCCTTCTCAACGCTTTCACCAAGCGCCAGAAGACCTTCCCCGGCGGCAAGGGCGACATCACGGTCCCCGTCGTCTTCAACTACTCGTCCGCCATCACCGGCTACGAAGGTTCTGACGCCGTCACCTACGTCAACCCCCAGAACACGAAGCGTGCTTCGTACTCCTGGAAGGAAATCCACTCCGGCATCACGGTCACTTTCACCGAGCTCAAGCAGGACGGTCTCTCCGTCTCTGACAGCCTCTCGGGCGAGTCGATCTCGAAGCACTCCGGCCGCGACGCCACCGTCCTGACCAACATCCTCAAGGCCAAGCTCGACGACATGACCGAAGGCTGGTCCATCGGCATGAACTCCATGCTCTGGAAGGATGGCACGCAGGACGCCAAGCAGGTCGCCGGTCTGATGAGCCTCATCAAGCCCGCCTCCAGCACGGCCCTCGGCACCACCGGCGGCATCTCCCGCGTGACCAACGCCCTCTGGCGCAACCGCGCCGCGTCCTTCACCTACGCCTCCGGCTCGACCGCCATCATCGACGGTCTCCGCTCGGAAGTGCGTCAGCTGAAGCGCTACGGCGGCAAGCCCAACGTGATCGTCTGCGGCTCCGGCTTCCTCGAGAAGCTCGAGAAGGAGATCCACAGCAAGGGTCTGTTCACCCAGGCCGGCTTCACCAAGGGCACGGACATCGCCATGGGCGCCCCGTCCATCCTCGGCATCGGCGAGTTCGTGTATGACCCGACCCTCGACGGTCTGGCCAAGCACGACGGCACGGGCAACCAGAGCAACTTCGCCTACATCCTCGATACTGACGCTATCCAGCTGATGGTCATGGAAGGCGAAGACAAGAAGCTCCACAACCCGGCCCGCCCCGAGGACAAGTACGCCATCTACAAGGCGATGACCTGGACCGGCGGTCTCGTGGCCAAGAAGCTGAACAGCTCCGGCCTGTACGAGGCGGTCTAATCGGACCGGCTCCATAGCCCCGACGGGGGGTGGTTCCTAAGAACCACCCCCCTTTCTTTGTTGCAACAGCCCGACCCTTGGGCAGAAAGGATTGCACTATGCAAACCGCCATCGCTGAAATCCTCCTCAACGGAAACATCAACAATACGGTCGTGAAGAAGATCACCGCGGCCGAAGTCCCGGTCCTGCGTTTCATCCACGGCAACGACGCCGTCGTGAACGCCAAGGCCGACGAGACCTTCAAGCGCACGAACATCGAGGAGGTCGAACGCCTCAAGGCTTTCTACGGCGAGGAGACCTTCGCCAAGGTCTACCCCGGCTCCCTGCCGAAACTCCCGTCCACGCTCGCCGAGGTCGGCCTCGCCGAACCCGAAGTGGTCGAGGACATCAAGCCCCTGAAGAAGGTCAACTGAGATGGCACGAGGAACGTCGCTCTCCGCGCTGCGGGACATGCTCCGCGCCGAGATCGGCGCGTCTTCCAACGTGGCCATGGGTATCAACACCCAAGACCAGTACGACCACGTCATCCGCCGCACGCAGGCCCGCCTGTGGGCCGACCACGACTGGTCGTTCGGTTTCATCGAACGCGACGAGCCGCTGTTCAAGGACCAGCGCTACTACACGTTCGACCCCGACATCGACTACGACCGCATCAGCCTGGCCAGCGTGAAGTGGGGCGACATCTGGAGGCCCGTGCAGGCCGGCATCACGCCTGACCTGTTCAACGCCTTCGACTCCGACGCCGGCGAGACCAGCACGCCGGCCATGCGCTGGCAGCACTACGAAGGCAATCAGTTCGAGGTCTGGCCCGTTCCTTCCGAACCCGGCCAGAACCTGCGCTTCCGCGCCATCAAGAAACTTCCGCCTCTGCTTTCACCCTCTGACACCGCCGTGCTCGACGACAACCTCATCGTGCTGTTCGCGGCCGCCGAGCTCCTCGGCCGATCCAAGGCCGCCGACGCTCCCGCGAAGCTCGCCCAGGCGACCTCGCACTACAACAAGCTCAAGGGCAACTCCAACAAGGGCGACCGCTTCATCTTCGGCGGAGGCGTCGGCTCCGGAGAGACCTTCCGCAACATCGGCGGACGCTTCGTCCGCGACGACCGCTGATGCCCTACGTCGTCGTCGATAACTTCAGCGGCGGCCTCGACAGCAGGCGCCACGTCCTCAACTCAAAGACCGGCACGCTGGCGGTCCTGAAGAACGCCCATATCACCCGCGGCGGCGAGATCGAGAAGCGCAAGGCGTTCGTCGAATACGCCGACGTGAGCGAATACACCCTTGGTGTTCAAACCTTTGGTCTCGAGGCCACCGCCGACGGCATCTATGTCTTCGGCGACGTGCCTGTTCCTGCGTCCCTGCCTCCCGGTGTCATCTATCAGCGCCTCCTTCATCCTGACCTTCTTTCGGCCTATCCTGAAGGCGGAGCGATGTCCAAGGTGGTACACTCGACGGTGTATGGCGGCAAGACTTTCGTCATCGCAGAATACACGCAAGACAGCAAAAAGCGCATGGCTTTCTACGACGGCGTTCCGATCAAGGACTGGTATGAAGGTTATTATGGCAACTACTTTTATGGTTCTTTCTATCAAGAAAATCTGGAAGGAGTTGGAATCATAGGCAAATTGGCGTCGTATTTCCCTGCCGGGAACTACACGGCGGCCGTCGTCACATTAAGCGATCCTAACATTGGAACCTGGAACGCCCTCGACGTCACAGGCCCCAGCGGAAAGCCGTTCACTCTTACCGCCAACATCGAAGGCGAGTACGAAGGGGGTAATTTGAGCGACATTCCAATCGCGCCAACGGTAAGCACCGCAATCACGCAGACCCACAAGGAAGCAATCCCTGAGACCCTGTCCAAGGGCTCCTTCTCCATCACGGGCGGTTCGACCACCGCGGCTAACGCCGCACGCGGCGGCCGCTACATCGACGCCGCCGGCCTGCCTGGCATCCGTAGCATCCGCATCGGAGCAAGTTCAGCCACCGCCAACAACGGCCTCGACCTCATCGGCTGGGGCGGAGCGACCGGCCTCAAGTACAACACCTACGCGGTCACAGACCCCTACGGCAGCGACGCCGGAGCCTTGCTCTGGAACATCCGAAAGGCCATCAACGATAACACCTCGGCTGGCCTGGCCCATGGATACTCGGCCCGCTGGGCGAGCTACGGCGGCTGGTCAGGCCCTGACCCTGCCGCGGTCTGGATCGACGCGCCTTCGGCCCTTGGCTCCGGCGCCAACGGCCTGCTGGTGCAGATCGAGTTCGACTCCAACCCTCACAACATCTCGGGCATCTCGGAGTTGGTAGACCCTGCCACCATCGCTGTCAGCCCGTACGACAACCAGCGCCATATCGCAACCTTCGGCGTGCTGGCCAACGGCTCGTTTAATCGCATCAATTCCGTCAAGGTGGACGGCGTCGAAATCCTCGGCTCGCCCGTATCCTGGGAGACCTCCCACGGAGCCACGGCCTCCGCTGTCGCGACGCAGATCAATTCCTACACGTCGGCCACCGAATACACGGCCAGCGTGACCGACGGCAGCAAGGTCGTGCTGACGGGATCGGCCGGCTCCGGAAAGACGCCGAACGGCCGGGTCATATCCGTCGAGACCGAGGGGACCATCGTGGTCTCCGGCATCACGAGCTTCTCGGGAGGCGTCAACACCGTGGCGGCCGTGCCGCAGATCACAAGGGTCACGCTTGACATTGATTATTACGGATTGCCTGTGAAAGCAGGAGCGAAGTATGGCCTCACCATCATAGACCCGGATAATCCGTCGGTTCCGATCATCGTAGGCGCTTCGCGCGTAGCCGGCAAAAATCCGTACTTCAGCATCACCTACAAAGCCAAGGAGTACGTCGGCGTCGGTTCGACGCTCTACTTCTCGGCCATCAATGACGCGACGAAGTGGGACATCTACGACACGGGGTCCGGCTTCATCGACATGTCGAACAACTTCGGCGGTCGAGAAGACCTGACCGGAGCCGGCATCTATCAGGACCGCCTCGCGGTCTTCAGCCGACGCAACGTGCAGCTTTGGGCCATGGACGCCGATCCTGCCCAGAACGCGCAGGTTCAGATCCTCGCCAACACGGGATGCCTGGCGCCCGACTCCGTCGTATCGGTCGGAGCCATCGACCTGCTCTACCTTGCCGACAACGGCATCCGCTCCCTGCGGGCGCGCGAAAGCACGGACACGGCCTTCTCCAGCGACATCGGCTCGGCCATCGACAGCATCATCATCGAGTACATGCGAGAGCTCGACGCGTATGCACCGATTTCAAATGATGTGAACAAATACCGTGCCAAAGCTATCATCGAACCCATCGACGGTCGCTACTGGCTGGCTCTCGGCAATAAGATCTACGTCCTGTCCTACTTCCCTGGAAGCAACATCTCGGCATGGTCTGTCTACGAAAACGAAGCATGGGGAGGTCAATATCCTTCCATGTACATGAACAATTGGATTACGGAAATGATCACCCGAGAGGACAAAGTTTACATCAGGGATGCCAACGGAAAAATCTACACCTACGGAATCGAAGCTACGTTTGCTGGTGGTGAGATTTATTGGGATAATTTCGCAGAAGGCCCAGTCTACGACGACTGCGAGGTCGTGGTGGAGCTGCCCTACCTCGACGGCAACAAGCCGGCCACCTACAAGGAAGCCAAGGGCATCGACGTCACCTGCGAAGGAGAGTGGAAGGTCTACCTCGGCTTCGACCACACCAACCCGACGGCCCGCGACCTGGTCGCCACCGTCAACCAGTCCACCTTCGCCTTGGGCAAGATCCCGGCGACCGGCGCTGGAACGCACTTCGGCCCCCGCTTCGTCCATCAGGCCCAAGGCCCGGCGCTGCTGGCCAACTTCATCGTCCACTTCGACGAGATGCACTCCAAACACGACGCAGGATAATTTATTATGTGTATGTCATCCAATGGCGGAGCAACCCAAGGCGTAGCCCGAAAGCCCCGAGGCGGCTTATTCAGCGCGGTCATCAAAGACTTCGCACAAGCCAAGAACCCTACCTTCAACCCCGTTAAACGGACCATCGACAACTGGTCGCCCAACGCACCCCAGCAGGCCGCCCCCGTCAACCCGATGAGCGTGGCCATGGCAGGCAAGGCCGCCTCGACGGCCAGCGCCACCCCGTTCCAAGCCAAGCCGATGAGGATTGCCGACTCCTTCCTCGGTACGACCGCGCAGCCCGCCCAGAAACCCGAGTCCGGATACAAGGTAGTCGGATGAAGCTGGCCAGGCTGAACGAGGCCGACCTGCTTTATGTCGCCGATAACATGCGAGAGTGGGACCGCCGCGAAATCTTCGCCAACCGCTGGGACGATGACCCTGCCCCACTTGTCTCCGGCCTTCTGGCTGGCGGCGAGTTCGGCTGGGTTGCTGGCGATGGTGGACTTCCCATAGCGGCCTTCGGGGCCGTCCCGACATGGGCCGGCAATTGGCAGGTCTGGATGTTCGCCACCGATGAATGGCCCAAGGTGGCCCTCGGCGTCACCCGTTTCATCAAAAAGGTCATGATCCCCGCCCTCGAGGAGGTCGGATGCCACCGGGCCGAGTGCCGGTCGATGGAAGGCCACGCCGTTGCCCACAGATGGCTGGAAGCCCTCGGAGCCCACAAAGAGTCGGAACTCCCCCACTACGGGCGGGATGGCGAAACGTTCTATCTTTACTGCTGGACGAGACCAATTACCCGCCCACACTCACAGGAAACAAAATAACTACCATGTGTACCGGAGGAGGAGGAGGAGATGGCGGCGCCGCCCAGGCCCGCGCAGATGAAGCGGCCCGACAGGCTCGCATCAAGCAAGGCGTGTCCAACATCGACAAGAACTTCTCAGGCTTCGACGAAGGCTTCTACGCCAACCGAGCAAAGGCTTACACGAACTTCGCCAATCCGCAGCTCGCGGATCAGTACGCCCGCACCCAGCAGAACCTGACCTACAACCTCGCCCGTCAGGGGCTGACGGCCTCGAGCGAAGCCGCCCGCAACGCCGGCGAACTCCAGCGCCAGTACAACGACAACCGAGCCATGATCGCGGCCAAGGGCATGGATGCCGCCAATGAAGCCCGTCAGCAGATTGAGCAGAATCGCTCGGAACTCATCTCCCAGCTCAACGCCACGGGCGATCCTGCCGCCGCAGCCAGCGGTGCTCTCAATCGTGCCGCAGTACTGTCCCAGCAGCAGTCTTTCTCGCCGCTCGGCCAGTTGTTCGCCAACACTACTGGTCTCCTCGGCAACGCCGCGACCGCCGGCTACTACGACCGCAACGCCCCTGGCCTGAGCGCCTACGGCATCAAGACGGGCAGCTCCAATCGCGAAAGGGTCATCGGTTAATTCTATGTGCCTCCCAGCCCTCGCAATTGCCTCTCTCGCCATGACGGCTGCCGGCACGGCCGCTCAGGCTGCCGGTGCTCGCAAGGCACAGAAAGCCATGGCTGGAGCTCGCGAAGCCGAACGTATCCGCCAGAAGGGGTATCAGGCAGAGTCTGACGCCGCCTTTGATGAGTCCATGTCCAAGCAGGGAGCCGATCTCCAGAAAGAGAAGATTGCCCAGGCGGAAGCCGAACGCACCGCCACGGCTCAGGCCGCCCAGACGCCCGCCGCAATCGTCAACATCCCGACGCAGGGCGAGACGCCCACCGTCGTGGCCGACGAGACCTCCGCCCGCGTAGGCGCAGGCAACGCCCAGGCCGCCATGGACGCCGCCAACCGCGCGGCCCTCGCCTCCTTCGGCGACGTTCAGCTCGGCAACGCCCTCCTCAACACCCGCTACGGCCAGCAGCAGGCCCAGATTGGCCGCAACATGCAAGGCTCGGCTAACGTGCTCGGCATCGAGATGGACGCCGCGTCCCGCCGTGGCGACAGCCTTAAAGGCATCGGCAGCGGCCTCGTCGCCGGCGGCTCCCTTCTCGGCATGGGCGCTGGCATGGGCTGGGGTGCTCCCGCCGCCGCCGCCGGATCCACCGCGGCGAACACCATCATGCAGTCCGCCGCCGTGCCTACTACTTCTGGCATCAACGCTTACGGCTCCTACGGCGTAAGTCCTGACTGGTTCAAGTTGGGGAACCCGAACCATTGGACCCAGAACCTGAGCCGGACGACTAAAATCGGTTTCTAATCATGGACGACTACTCTTGGATTGCACCTACCACGAAGAACATCGCGAACATCTTCGGCCTCAACCCTGAGCTCGCAGCCAGGGGTCGTCAGATGCAGGCAGAGCAAGACTTGCTCGCCGCCCGCACGGCCAACACGCAGGCCGACACCGGACTTTCTCCGTATCGCCAGCGACTTCTCGAGGCTCAGGCTGGAACGCAGGGCGCTCTTGCTGGCAAGTATGGCGCAGACACCAGCAAGACCAAGGCCGAGACTGAAGGCATCAGCTTCACGAACACCGCCCGCCGTAGCCTCGCCGAGGCTTTCAAGGCAGGCGCAATCGTCCAGAACCCTGACGGAAGCATGACCATCAGCCCCGGCTCTGTGAACGCCATCGGCGGCAGCCTTGCCGCGATGGACGCCGACCCTGTCAAGACGATGAACGGCATCCGTGGCCTGCTCGGCAACGCAGCCCAGACCCCCCGCGCCGCTGCCCAGACCCGTGGTATCGCCGCCGCTTTTGAACCGAACGCCGCATTCTCCGCCGCCGAAGGCGAGAAAATCGAAGGCGCGAAGGCCGCCGCCTCTCAGGCCGAAGCCGTCGCCGTCCAACAGGAACGCAACAAGGGCTCCCTCGCCGAGTCCATCGCCAAGGGTCAGACCCCCGGCCAACCCGACCAGCAGGAACTCAACCGCCAGGCCGAAGGCATCAAGGCCGGCGCCGAGTGGGCCATGAAGGTTCCCTTCGACGGCGGCTTCCTCTCTGAGGATCAGGCCTATCAGCTCTCACAGGCCGCCCGCGCGGCCAACCCGACCCTCAATCCGCAGGACGCCATCGTCAAGTTTGTCCGCGACAATCCCAAGATGCTCAAGGGCAACTGGGAGGCGTGGGGCAACAACAAGGTGGACATCCCAGGAGGCATCCCCGCCACGGTCCCAGCCGCACCTGTCGCCCCTGCCGCGGCCGCTACTGCCGCTCCTGCGGCAAAGAAGTCCCTGACCAAGCAGGACGTAGCAGCCATGCCTGACGGGTCTATCATCGTCGTCCAGGGACAGAACTACCGAAAGCAGGGTGGACAATTGGTGAAGGTTAAGTAGTCAGGACTCATGTCCGAAATGCAAAGCCGCCAAGTCCGGAACGACCTCCCGGACGTCATCTCGCTTGACGAACTGCCCGACGCGCCGGCGGCGCCACAGGCTGCGCCCGACGTCATCGACATCAACAGTTTCCCAGACGCTATCTCAATCGACTCGTTGCCGGACGCCCAGCCCGCGCAGCCGCAAGCCAGCGGCATGATGGCAGGCATTGGATCGGGACTCGTCCGCGGATTCCAGAACACCAACGCCGGCTTCAACCTTGCCGAGAAGTTTAATCTCATCGAGTACAAGAACTCGCTCGAGAAAGGCGGACCCATCGAAGAAAGCGATGAGGCTCAGATTGAACGCATGATTCGGCCCGAGCAGGACGCGCGCGCGGTTGAGATTGCCCGCGTCAACGCCAAGCTCGCCAAGCTCGACGAAAAAATCAAACAAGGCACGGCAACCGCGGCCAACTACCCCGGCAAGAGCATGCCTTACCAGGCGCTCCAACAGGGCATCGAGCAGGCCAGGAAAAGCACGACGCCTTTCAGCGATTTCGTCGTATCAGCGAGGGACAACATCGCCGGCGTACCCGAACTCCTCGCAGAAGGAGCCTACGCGACGGGCCGCCCAATCGTCGCGGCCATCGCGTCCGGCCTTGCCCTGCGCAAGGGGCAGGCTCGACCCATCATCCAGACCCTCGGCCCAATCGCCGCCAGCATGGGTGTCACGGGCATCGACTCATACCGAAGCACGGTCACGGACACGATCGAACAGAAGGCTCGCGAGGGAGGCATCGACCTACGCAAGAACCCGGAAATCCTGAGCACCCTCCTGACCGACGCCGACTTCATCGAAGCCGTCAAGTCCGACGCTTTCAAGGCCGGAGTCAACGACGCCGCATGGGCTGGCATCTCCACCGCTCTTGGCATGTCGCCACGCATCAGAGGTATCTGGCAGCCGGTCACTCAGGCCGGAGCCGAGGTCGCGACGGATCTCTCGAACAAGGTCGTCCGCGGCAAGGAAATCGACACCGTCGATCTTGGCGTGGCTGGTGTGACCGGCGCGGCCGTCGAGGCTCCTGGCTACGGCATCGGCCGAGCCATCGGTGCATTCAGCCCGTCCTCTCCCCCCCCCGCGGCCCCTGGCGCTCAGGCCCAGCCAACCCCTGCCCCTGCCGCACCTACCCCCGCCACCCCTGCCGCCCAGACGCAGACCGCCCCGGACGTCATCGACATCGACACCCTGCCCTCCGTGGCCGGTGAGACCGTCGAAGCCCCCGCGGCCGAACCTGCTCCCGCCCCTGCTGCTCCGGTCCCCGCACCTGCCCAGCCGCAGGCCGAAGCGCCTGCTCCTGCCGCACCTGCTCCCACAACCCAGCCGCAGGCCACAGGGCCGGACAACTCTGACGCCGCCTACAATGCCCGCGCAGCCGCATGGGCTGAACGCAATCGTCAACGACAGGAAGCCGCCGCCCAAGCGCAGGCGGCCGCTACGCCCGCACCTGCTCCCGTAGAGCCTCGTCCAAAGACCCCAGATGTAGACGCACCCCAGGCTGAATGGGATGCCTACTGGCCTGCTTCAAAAGAATGGGATGCGAAGCACCGCAAGACGCATTGGAACGATGGCGCGCCCAAGCGTGCTGAATGGGTCGAAGGCACGCCCGAGTACGCAGCCCGCGAAGCTCAAGCTCGCGAAGTCGAAGCACGGCGTGCTGCCGAACAGCAGGCTCAGGCCGCTACGCCACCCGTCGAGCCGACCGCCCAGCCGGCCGCCCCTGCCCCTGTCGCAGTCGAACCCAAGGCAACCCCCGCCCCCGCTCCTCAACCCGCCGCCACGGCCCAGCCTGCGGCCCCCGCACAGACCGAGATTGCCGGCACGGAGGACACCTTTAACCTGACCGGCGAGCAGGTCGTCGCACCTACCACCCGCGCCGAAGACACCACGGCCGAGATGCCGCTCGAAGGCACGCAGGAAAGCGCCATCGCCACCGAAGCCCGCGCCCGCCTCGCCAAGCTGGAAGCCGCCGGCAAGGGCGACAGCGATCAGGCAAAGGCCCTGCGCCGCACCATCGAGCGCGAGACCAAGCCGGCGACTCCGGTAGCCCAGGCGGAAGCACCTGCACCTGACGCCGAGCCGACGGTTGAACTTAAGAGGGGCGACAGGTTCACGGACGCAGAAGGAAAGACCTGGGAGGTCTGGAACGCCCGCACCGGCCTCATCCAAGCCTTCCCTGTCGTCGACGGAAAGATCCGCGTCAATAATCAGGATGGCGTTCGCTTTGCCACCAACGAACTTGCAAGGCTTCGCAACCCTGAAGCACGCACGGACGTCAACCCTGTCAAGCCCCCCGCCCAGCCTAATCCCCGCACAGATGCGGAGAATACGGCCCCGCAATCTCCGCAAGCCGAGGCGGCCGCGGCTCCGAAGGAGAGGCAGACGCAGACCCTTTCCCCTGAAGCCATCCCCGGCGTAGGCCCGAAAGATGAGACGCTCCAAGACACGGTCAACCGCTACAAGGATCTTCGCGACACGGCCAGCCGTGAGCTCGAATCCGCACGCAAGAACGGAAACAAGGAGCGCGCGGCGGACGCCAGCGAACGCATGATGTCCGCCCAGCGTGCATTGGACGCCATTCTCGACAATGCCGCCAAGCGCGGAGTCGACACGACGGCTCTACTTCAGGGCGAAGGCGAGCGCCAGATTGAGACCCCTGTCGCCGAAGCCGCTCCCGTCGAGCAGCCGAAGGCTACCGAGCCGGTGGCCGAGCAGCCGAAACGGGAAGCCAAGCCCCGCGAGCGCAAGCCCGACCCCAAGACCGGCGAACCCTACGAGGTCACGCTGGCCCGCCGTCGCGTAGACAACCCGAAGACCAACCCGGCTCGGTACTCCCAGGCCGTCCGCATCCTCGACCAGTACGAGAACGACCAGAAGCTCGCCAAGTACGACGAGACCGTAGATTTGGACAAGGTTTCCGACGAAGCTCTTGGAGACTTCCTCGACGCCCACGGTCAGCGCACGGACGCGACGACGGAGCAGGACGACTACTTTAAGGGCGTCGAGAAATACGCCGAGCGACGCTTCGGTTCCGAGTCCAGCCAGTACGGCGATTTGCTCGCAGACATTCGTAACCTCGCGAAGAAAGGCCGCGCACTCCCCGTCCTCCCCAAGTGGTTCAAATGGGAGGACGGACGCATCTTTTCAGACATCATCAAGTCCAAGGTTCCGTTTGCCCTTGCAAGCCCTCCCCTGTTCAAGGCCGATAAAAAGCGTGCCAAGACGGACCCGGAGTACCGCAAGGACATCAAAGACCAATTCTATGGCATGGTCGAAGACTACGCCGAAGCCCTGAAGGATCTCGGATGGACCCAGACAGACCCTTCTAAGGTCAGTTCATGGGACGCGGTCGTCGACCTTGTGAGCCGCGCCGCCGACGGCGAGCGCCTGGCTCCGGAGGGCGGAGTTCTCGGTGTTCCGGCCAAGTCCGGCAACCCTCGGATGTACTCCACGGAGACTGCGAGCGCAGACCCCGATTTTGTCAGGGAGCTCGAGGAGGACGCCGACACCCGCGAGCCGGAGCCGTCCGACGAGGACAAGCAGGCCGCCCTCGACATGGAGGTCGAATATGAAGACCCCCGCTTCGACGCCGAGCCGACGCCTGCCGATCAGGCCGTGCTCGACGCGGCCGCCGACAACGCCCCAACCGAGCAGTCCATCCTGGACGCACTCGACAAGGCCGCCGCCGAGCGTCTCGACCCCCGCAACCGCAGCTCCATCGGTCCCGACCTCATCGCCGCCTTGGCTTGGCAGACCGCCCGCGACATCCAGCGCGGCCTGACTAACTTCGCCAAGTGGGCGGCCGAGAAGGCCAAGCAGTTCCCCGGCCTCAAGGGTTCCCTCAAGGCCATCTGGGCAAGGGCGCAGGACATCGCCAAGCGGCCGATGGACTACATCCGCTTCCGCGCGTTGGACAGCATCGCCGATAAGGTCTGGCAGAACGCCGGCCGCAACCCGGCTTCCGCCACCCTGCGCAAGATCGCGAACATCGTCTTCGCCAAGGCCGGCCCCGACGCCGACGCCACGGAGAACGACATCCCGACCCGTATCAACCTCGTCCGCAACCAGTTCTCGAACATCTACGCCGGCATCATGGAGCGCTTCGCCCGTGAGTTCGCTGACATGACCCAGGAACAACGTCGCAAGTGGGACGCTGACTTCCGTGCCGCGGTCATCGACGGCACGACCCCCTCCGACCCCAAGGTGGCGCAAGCCGTCAAGGACTTCCGCAAGCTGATGCGCGACATGCTGGCCTACCAGCGCAACGCCGGCATCGAGATGGGCGACCAGGGCGCTAATTACTTCCCACGAAACTACGACGCCGACGCCGTAGAGGCCGACCGCGACGGCTTCGTGGCCGCCGCCCAGGAGATGTACCGCAAGCGCGAGGAGCGCCTGCTCCAGAAGGCCATCAGGGACGTCCGCCGCGCCGAGAAGGACCGCCCGGCCGAGCGCCGTGCCGCCGACCGCAAGTTCGGCCGCAAGGAAAAGACCGACGCCGAGTACCGGCAGGAAGCCGCCGAGTGGGCGCAGGAGAAGATCGACGCGCTCGAGGCCGAGTTCGACGCCAAGGACGACGACTACTACAAGCAGAAGGCCGAGGACTGGGCGACGGCCATCACGCACGGCGACGTGCTCGGCATGACCCTGTTCAAGACCAGCGAAGGCAAGGTCACTTCGGACTCGACCGACGCCCGTACCTTCACGAACGACGAGGCCAAGCTGGCCGACGCCTTCCTGAAGAAGAACATCGACGACATCATGCTGGGCTACATCGACGGGGCCGTGCGCGGCGCCGAGGTCGGCCGAGTGTTCGGTCAGGACGGCAGCAAGTTCGAGCAGATGATGAACAAACTGTCCGCCGAAGGCGTGGACAAGGAGACCGTCAAGGAAACCCGCCGCCTAGTCCAGAAGGCGCTTGGCGTCGGCCGCGAGCAACAGTCGCAGGCCACCGCCGCCTTCTTCGACTGGGTCAACGTGGTGCTCGCCGGAGCCTTCCTCGGCAAGACCTTCATGTACAACCTCGTGCTCGAGCCGATTTCCTTTGGCATCCGCACGGGCAACGCCTACCTCGCCCTGAAGTCCATGGCCGACACATGGCGCAACACCATCGCCGAGATCGGCAAGCCTTCGGCGGCCACCCGCCAGCGCATCGAGGCCAAGTACGGCTCGCAGGCCGCCTTCGCCAAGGCCGTCACCGAGACCGTCGCCGAGCAGGTCGGCCTCATCCAGAACGAGATGGAGCGCGCCTACTTCAACTCCCATTGGGACTACTCGTCCGACGAGAAGGGCAGCAAGATGGCCAAGTGGATCAGCCAGCGCATCTACCGGGCCAACCTCATGTCGGCCACGGAAAGGGCAAAGGTCCGCGCGTCCATCGGCATCGCCCGACTGGCCCTACGCGACAACGCCCGCTTCTTCACGGGCGACGCCCCTATCCAGAAACTGTTCAAGGCGCTCGGCTTCGACGTCAACGCCGACAAGTCGGCCGCCATGGTGCTCCGCGAGAACGGGGTTCCCGACGCCGACCACAAGGCTTTCGCCGCGTGGGTCGCCGGCCTTGAGGGCAAGACCGACGCCGAGTGGCAGAAGGCGGTCATGGACCCCAAGGATCCCATGGCCAAGCACTACCGCCGCGCCCTCCAGCGCATGAGCCTCGGAATGTCCATCAAGACCAACCCGGCCTTGAAGATGGAGATGTCCGACAGCGTCCTCGGCCGCCTGATGATGCAGCTGATGAACTACTCCTACGCCTACTCGAACCTCGTCAAGGACCGCATGTATTCCATGGCGGCTCAGACCGTGGCTAAGGATGCCAGCACCATCGACCGCCTGCGCTACGCCGCCCCCCTGATGGTGGGTGCTCCGCTGGCCATCCTCGGAGCCGCCGCCTCCAAAGCCCTGATCGCCGGCATCTGGCCGTCCGACGACGAGGAGAAGCGCAGCAAGGAAACCCCGATGGTCCGCAAGGCTTTTAACTGGGCGTCCTTCGCCGGCATGTTCGGCCCCAAGGTCGAGTACCTGTTCAAGTCCTTCGAGCGCGGCCAAGCCCCAGGCGGACCCGTCGGAGAGACCATCTTCCGCGGAGGCCAGGCGGCCTTCGCCGCCGCCGGCGACCCCGACAGCGAGAAGAAGGCGTTCAACGCCCGCAAGCAGCTCTACAACTCGACTGTCAAGCCGGTCGTCACCGGAGCCGGCGCCGCCGTCCATCCCTTCTTCGGGTTCCTCGGCAACGCGGCGGTCAACACCCAGGCCGTCCGAGAGTCCGTCACCGGAGGGCAACCCCGCAAATAACAAGGTTGCCTTCCCCCAAGGTGTCGGCACGCTCGCGGCATGGTCCAAGACTACACCGACAAGACCGGCCACATCGTCGTGGCGATCTGTGGATATGCCCGCTCAGGCAAGGATACCCTGGCCGACGCCATCTTCGACATGTCGGAGGCGAGTCACCCAGAATACTGTGTGCTCGTCACCAAGTTCGCGGACGCTTTGAAGCAAGCCGTGCAGGAGTCCCTTGAGGAGCTGCCCGGCGTCGATGTCGACGCCTTCACCGAGGACACCGACGAGAAGGCGAAGATCCGCCCGCTGCTCGTCGCCTACGGCGAGTTCGCCCGCAGCCGGAACAAGGACGTCTGGGTCGACCAGGTCATCGAGAACATCGGCGACTGGGCCGAGGAGGCGCCGACCGGCCTGTCCCTCGCCCTCATCCCGGACATGCGCTACGCCAACGAGTACGACAAGCTCGAGGCCGTCTGCAAGAAGAAGGGCTGGGTCTTCGTCCCCATCTTCATATTCCGCCAAGGAACGCAGGCCGTGAACGCGGAGGAGCACCGAAGCATCAAGGAGATGCTGGACTCCGACCGCTTCGCCCGCGGCCACGCCACGACGCTCGTCTTCGAGGACGGCGACACCGACGGCATCATGGCCTACGCCGCCCGCTTTGCGGACGCGCTGGACGTCTATCTACGAACATGAACATCACGAGGAAATGGAAGCGGTTCGCGGCGGTCAGCTGCTCGCATGGGCATCACGTCGACCCCGTCGCACGGGCTTCCGTCCTCAAGTTCATGGGAGATTTCTGCAAGGGAGCCGGGGCCAAGCGCATCCACTTGGGGGACTTCATTGACGTCGAAGCCCTGATGGGCGGCGGAGCCGGCCACGGCGAAGCCCTCGCACCTGACTTGGCCGGCGGCATCCGTTTCCTCGAGGACGGCGAGTTCAACGTGGTCATCAACGGCAACCATGAGGATCGCATCTGGAAGCTGTCCCACTCCAAGAACGAGGTCGTTGCCGAGTTGAGCCAATACCTCAAGCGCGACATCGAACAGACGGTGCAGGAGCTAAAGGCCGAGCACGTCCTCTACACGGGGGTGTTCCAGAAATACATGCTCGGCACGGGCCTGTTCACGCACGGCACAATCTACAACGAAAGCGCCTGCCGCGACATGGCCGAGATGTACGTCGAGGCCGACGCGGTCTTCTTCGGCCACACCCACTCGCCTGGCATCGCCTTGGCTCGCAACAGTCGCCGTACCATCGGCATCAACGTCGGCACGCTCAAGGCTCGCGGCTCCAGCGAATACGCCAAGGGCCGTCGTAAGACCCTGTCGTGGGGTCAGGCCATAGCATACGGCGAGTACTGCGACACAGGCATCCAGCCAAGCCTCTACATCCACCCGCTCGAGATGACCGGCCAGCCTTGGAGGCTGGCGGCCTGACCATGAAACCGAACCAGATCCTCGCCGCCATCCTGCGCGAAGTCAGGAAAGACGTCGACCCCGTGCCTCCAGGATACATGTCCCGCAAGGACTTCGAGAAGGCCTGGAAGCAGCCTAAGTCCACGGTGCAGGACATCCTCTACTCCGGCCTGAAGAAGGGCGTCATCCACCGCATCAGGCTGCGCCGGCTGGGGGCCAACAAGATCAAGGTCTACGAGTACTTCTACAAGGCCGGCCCTGCCCCATCTTGTCGGAAACCTAAGTCAGGTTGACAGGGTTCGGTCGGGAGACACCCTCGAGGACGACATGAGTATCATCATCTCCTTCCTCGCCGGCGCTTTGGCCGGAACCATCGGCGGCATCCTCGCCTACCGCAACAACCTGTCCAAGGCCCAGTCCATCGAGACCAAGGGCAAAGGTCTGCTGGACGCCCTGAAGGGCAAATAACATGCGCCTCATCCTCGCCACGGCCTTGCTGCTGGCGGGGTGTTCGTCCGCACCGAAACCGACCCCGCTGCCGCCCGCTCCGCCTCCCGCCCCAGTCCAACAGACCGCCTTGCTGGCCGTCTGGGAAAAGGAGGTCGCCGAGGATCTCGCCATCTTCAAGGCCATACGCCCCTCGTTGTCCGGACCTGCTCCGGCATTGAACCTGTACGACTCCGCGACACAGGGGCTGGCCTCCCTCTCAGGCGAGCCGACGGCCAAGGCCGTCGACCAGTTCAAGGGTCTGGTCGCCAAGCCGGACGACAAGGCGCTCGCCGCGCTCAGGGCCGACAAGGTCGCCTTGGACAAGAAGACCGACGAGCTCAAGGCCAAGGTCGAAGCCGAAAAGCTCGCCCGCCTCAAAGCCGAAGCCGAAGCAAAGCAGGCCAGGTTGGACAAGGAAGCGGCCGACAAGGCGGCCAGCCTCGCCGAATCGGCCAGCCGCCTGACCGAGTACGGCACATACGCCATCGCGGCCGGCGTCCTCGCCCTGCTGCTCGGCCATTGGCTCGGCATCCAGAAGTGGGTGGCCGGCCTGACGATCGCCTCCGGCGTGCTGGTCGCAGCTACCGCCAGACCCCTCATCGACTTCTTCGGTTCCGACAAGTCCGAGTGGGTGCTCCTCGGCACGCTGGCTTTCCTCGCCCTCAACCTCGCCGTCGTCATGGCGGTCAAGTCATGGCGGTTCGTCCGCCCTGCCTCCGATGCCCAAGCCTAAGACCCCGCGCATCATCGTCCGCCCGCTGCCGGGAGACACCGCCGGCCTGGCGTGCAAGGCCGAGAACACGATCGAGATAGACCCGCGCATCATCAGTCCGCAGGAGCGCCTGCGCGTGACCGTGCATGAGGCGCTCCATATCGCGGACTGGAAGGCTCGGGAGGAAAAGGTCGACCGCATCTCCAGAGAAATCACCGCCGTGCTTTGGAAGCAAGGATACCGCAAGAAACGATGAGCGAGGAACCAAACATGATCAAGGACATCGCCACCTCCGCCGGCCTCGGGGTCATGGGTATCACGGCCCGGCACCTCATCGACAAGGAAAAGCGGTCGTGGACCGAGATCGCCTTGCGGACGGGGGCCGCCATGATAACGGCGGTGTTCGCCGGCTTCGCCGCCGACGCCCTGCTGCAAAGCGAGTCGATGAAGTACGCCGCGGTCGGCGCGGTGTCCTACACGGCCCCCGAGGTCTTGAGCTTCTTGGTCAAGTTCGTGAACCGCAAGGGGAAGCAACTGACGAATCAATAGGGTGCGCGCGGAAATTGACCGCCCCGCGCAGATGGTCAGGAGAGTGGTGGGCGTAGACGCGCATGACCGTCGGCAGCGTGTCACCGAGGACGCCGGCGACCTGGAACAGCGGCACGCCTGCGCGCGACGCCAGCGTGGCCCAGGTGTGCCGCAGGGCGTGCGGGCAGATCTGCATGAACTTGGGGTTGCCAGTCGCCTTGAACGCCTCGGCCTTCACGCGGTCGAAGGAGTGCTGGATTGAGTAGGGGCTGAGTAGCACCCATTCGGTCTCGGCCGTCTGCTTGGCCTTGAACAGCACGGCGGCAAGCCGCTCGGAGATCGGGACCGCCACGCGGCGCTTGTTCGTCCGCAGGCCGCCGTCATTCTGGAAATGGATGACCCCGGCGTTGAGGTCAACCTGCGACCAGCGGAGCTGCTCGATGGCCTTCTTGCGGGAAGCGGTCTCAAGGGCGACTGCCACGAACAGGAAGCCTCGCCCGCCCAGCCGTTCGGCCGCATGCCAGAAGGCGTCGGCTTCAGCCTCGTCCAGCCAGAGGTCTTTCGGAGGCGGGGTCGACGGCAGGTCGATGTGCGGCACGTCGGCGGCCGTGATGCGGCGGTGCTTCAGGGCGTGGTTGATGGCCGCGACGAGGCAGTTCAGTTCGCGGCGGAGCGTGCCGGCCCCGACGGGGTGGCCGTTCACCTTGCCAGCCTCACGGCGGGCGCGGTAGGCGGACATGACGTCGAAGGTCAGTTCGGCCGGCAGGCGCTTGCCTAGCTCCGCCTTGAGGCAGCGGACGCAGTCCTCCTGGCGGCGCTTGTCCACCACCTTCAGGGCGACGTGTTCCTCGAGGTAAGCGTCGAGGATGGCTCCGACCGTGTGGGCCGACGCAACCTTCTCGGCCCGCGACAGCATCCATTTGGCGAAGAACACCTCGGCTTCCGAGCGGTCGGCGGTCTTTGTCGATAGGCGGTTGCTGCGCCGCCCCTCGGTCCAGCGGATCTCAAGGATACCGCTGTCGTTCACGATTAGTTTAGGTCCGGTGTTTTGTTTTGGCATGGTGTCGGTCCGAGATGAAAGTCCTAAAAGGCGTAGGAAGTCAAGCCATCCTAAGTTTTGTAGATTACCCGCTTGACTCAACGCGCGACACCCACACAACTATGCTCTCAACCGACATGATCCAGCTTGACGCAAAACGTATCGTCCAACGCTTCGGCGGCCGCATCGAACTGTGGCGTCGGCTCAATGCCCACGGGCATTTCGTCTCGGTGAAGACCATTGAGAAGTGGACCGAAAGAAACAGCATCCCCTCCTCCCGGCTGCTCGTCCTGATGGACCTCGCCAAGAAGGAGAAGTCCCCTCTCGAACTGGACGACTACATCCTGAAGCCGGCCAAGAAATAATTTCCCCCAACCCAAAACCGACAACCGACATGACCGACATCATCAAGTCCAAGACCACCGCGGAGCTCCAGGCTTTCGCTTCCGAAATCAGCGAGGCCATCGCCTTCCAGAAGGCGACCCTCGACTCCATCAACGCCGAGCTGCTCGCCCGCTACGGCGAGCGCTTCAAGGCCGAGCTGGCTCTCGCCGGCAAGCAGGACGGCGAGGTCAGCCGCGAGATCGACGGCGTCAAGATGACCTTCGCCATCAAGCCCAAGGTCAAGTGGGACGGCAAGAAGCTCGAAGCCATCGCCTCCACCCTGCCCTGGACCACCGTGACCAAGGTCTTCAAGATCGAGTTCACCGTTCCCGAGAAGACCTTCAAGGCCATGACCGACGACGGCCTGCTGTCCAAGCTGAACGACGCCCGCACGGTCGAGTACTCCGAACCCAAGGTCGTCTTCGCCAAGTAAGTTTCCCCCCAACCAAAACCGACACATGATCAAAATAATCAAGGCCGACGACCGCTTGAAGGCGGTCCCGAAAATCAACATCGCCCTGTTCGGGCCGAGCGGCGTGGGTAAGACCACGCTCGCCCGCACCCTCGACCCCAAGACCACGCTGTTCGTGGACTTGGAAGCCGGCACGCTCGCCATCCAAGGCTGGGCCGGCGACGTGCTCGACGTCCGTGCCACGGCTCAGGCTCTCGGCGCCCACCCGTGGGAGATCGCCCGCGCGCTAGCCCTGTTCATCGGCGGACCCGACCCGTCCGACGCGGCCGGTCCTTACAGCAAGGCGGCCTATGACCAGGTCGTCGCCCTGTTTGGCCAGCACATCGACCTGTCGAAGTACAAGACCGTCTTCGTGGACTCCATCACCGTCGCCTCCCGCGAGTGCTTCAAGTGGTCGATGACCCAGCCTGAAGCCTTCTCCGAGAAGAAGAACAAACAGGACACCCTCGGCGCTTACGGCCTGCTCGGCCGCGAGATGATCCGCTGGCTGACCCACCTCCAGCACGCTCCCGTGTCCATCATCGTCGTCGGCATCCTTGACGCCGAGAAGGACGACCTCAACCGCTGGACCTACACCGCTCAGGTGGAAGGCTCGAAGACCGGCCGCGAACTGCCCGGCATCTTCGACCAGGTCTGCACCCTCCAGAACTTCAAGACCGAGGACGGCAAGCTCTACCGCGGCATCTGCTGCCAGCAGCAGAACGAGTGGGGCTACCCCGCCAAGGACCGCTCCGGTCGCCTCGACGTCGTCGAAGCCCCCGACCTCTCCGCCCTCATGGAGAAGATCCGCAAGGGCAAGCGCCTCGACGAAACCATCCAGACTTCCCTGCCTCAGAAACAGGGCTAACCCAAACCAAACCAACAACCCAAAACCCAAGATAACATCATGTTCACCCCCAACTCCGGAGCCGGCGAACCCCGCTCCCTCATCCCGGACAAGACCGTCGCTTTCGCGCAGGTCAAGTTCCAGGAAATCAAGAAGTCCCAGAAGACGGGCGGCGAGTACGCCAAGCTCGAGTTCACCATCACCGACGGTCCGTTCGAGCGTCGCAAGGTCTACTCGATCGTGATGAACCCGCTCGACCCGGCCAACAAGAACGAAGCCGCCCGTGCCGAAGGCAAGGCCGACGGCGCGAAGATGGGCCTCACCGCCCTGACCCGCATGTTCGAGGCGTGCCGCATCTTCGACGCGGCCAAGCCCGAGACCTACGCCCGCTACAACGGCGCGTCGTTCGCTGAGATCCTCGGTGAGCTCGACACGCAGACCGTGGCCATCAAGGTCAAGGTCGTGCCGGCCAAGGACGGCTACGAGGAGAAGAACGAGATCAGCGAGTACCTCTCGCCGAACCCGGCCTCCGGCTCCATCAGCGCGTGGAACCAGCTCATCGGCGGCAACGCCGCTGTCCAACAGGCCCGTGGCTCCGCCTTCATCGGCGCCGCTCCTGCCCAGGCTCCCGCCGTCCAGCCCAAGCCCTCCGGCTCCCCTGCCTGGCTCAAGCAGCCCGGCTCCAGCAACGCTCCGTTCTAAGCAACAAGCACGCAGACATCGCCTTGCCGACAAGATAACGAACCGAACCTAACCTGATGTTGACTAAATGGGCATGCCCTATCAACGTCTGGAAAGGAAGCGTAATCAAAGTCGGCAAGGCTTCTTGTTTGTTTGCTCTTTTTAAAAATCTAACAATAGGCGCGAGCAGGTAAGTAAGATCGGTGTCGGTTCCAGTCCGGCTGCCATGCTCTAATCCGTGACGCCCCGTTGGTGGCCTCTCCGGACGCCTTTCATTTTCCCAAGAAACCGAACCATGCAACTCCGCCCCAGACAGCGCGAGTTCGTCAGCCGCGTCCAAGCGGCCCTCGCCAAGCACGGCAACACGCTGGCCGTAGCCCCGACCGGCTTCGGCAAGTCGTGCTCCATGTCCGCCGTCGGCTTGGCCCTCGGCGGCCGTGGCCTCATCCTCCAGCACCGCGACGAGCTCGTCGACCAGAACCGCGCGACCTATCGCCGCGTCCACCAGTCCGCCGAGACGGACGTCTACAACGCCGAGCGCAAGCGCTGGTCGCCAGGCGTGACCTTCGGCATGGTCCAGACCCTCGCCGGAGAGGACAACCTCGCCAGCATCCCGGCCCTCGACTGGGTCATCGTCGACGAGTGCCACCACGTCGCCGCCGACACCTACCGATCCATCATCGGCAGGGTCCGGCAGCAGAACCCGAAGGCCAAGGTCTTCGGCGTGACCGCCACCCCGCAGCGCGGGGATAAGAAGGCGCTCGTCGAGGTCTTCAACAACGTGGCCGACGTGGTGCAGCTGTCCGAGGTGATCGCCGCCGGTGACCTCGTCCGCCCCCGCGTGTTCGTCATCGACTGCGGCCTGCGGTCGGAGCTGGCCGGCATCAAGCGCGTGTCCGACTTCGACCAGCAAGAGGTCGAGGCCATCATGGACAAGGAGGCCATCAACACCCGCGTCGTGCAGGAGTGGCAGAGTCTGGCCGGCGACCGTAGGACCGTCATTTTCGGGTCCACCGTCAGGCATTGTGAGCACGTCTGCGAAGCCTTCGTCGCCGCAGGCGTCAAGGCCGTCGTCGTCCACGGCGCCATGGCCAAGGCCGAGCGGCGTCAGCTGCTCAAGGATCTCGAGCGCGGCCTCATCCAGGTCGTCCTCAACGTGGCCGTCCTGACCGAGGGCTGGGACTGCCCGCCGGTCTCATGCGTCATCCTGCTGCGGAAGTGCAGCCACAAGGGGACCATGCTCCAGATGCTCGGCCGTGGCCTGCGCAAGGTCGACCCCGAGAAGTATCCCGGCGTCTACAAGTCCGACTGCATCATCATCGACTTCGGCTATTCCATCCTGAACAACGGCGACCTCAACACCGACGTCGTGCTTGAGCCCCACAAGGGCAAGCCCATGACCAAGGACTGCCCCGAGTGCGGCATGAAGGTTCCCGCCGGCGTGGCCAATTGCCCCGTCTGCGACCACGTCTTCGACGGCGTGTCCCGCCGTCAGCAGGAAGCCGAGGAGAAAGGCATCCTCGAGGACTTCCGCCTCACCGAGGTCGAGATCCTCGAGCTCTCCCCCTACCGCTGGCAGGACATGTTCGACGGGGCCGTGATGATGGCCAACGCCATGTCCGCCTGGGCTATGCTGGTCATGTACCGCGACCGCTGGCACGCCGTCGGCCGGGCCGAAGGCCAGCCCGCCCACCTCTTGGCCGTCGGCTCCGACAAGGTCGCCGCCATGGCCTCGGCCGATGACTTCCTCCGCGAGCACGGCGACAAGGACGCCAGCCGCAAGACCAAGCGCTGGCTGACCGAGCCGGCCACCGAGAAGCAACTCTCCCTCTTGGGGATTGCAGGCCAGACGTTCATGCCTATCACCAAGTACCTCGCCTCCTGCCAACTGACCTGGAAGTTCAACGAGAAAGACATCCAGCGCCTGGTCATGCGGGCGTAGATTTTAGCGACCATCATGTTCCAACCACCCACCGACAACGACCTCCTGCTCGCCGCGCTGACCGACGTCATCGACAAGGCGATGCAGGCCAACAACGACAGCCAGCCCCGGCGCCAATACCTCGGGGCTTCGGCCGTCGGAGACCCTTGCTCGCGCAAGCTGGCCTACTCCTTCCACGCCACGCCGAAGGACGCCGACGCCGCCTTCCCCGGCAAGACCCTGCGCATGTTCGACATGGGCCACGACGGCGAGACCCGCATGGCCGAGTACCTCCGCCTCGCCGGCTTCAACCTCCAGACCCACAAGGACGACGGCAAGCAGATCGGCATAGCCGACTGCGGCGGCAAGTTCAAGGGCCACCTCGACGGCGTCATCCACGGCGGCCCCGCCCTGCCCGGCCTGACCTACCCCGCCCTCTGGGAGAACAAGGCGCTCGGCGACAGCACCTACAAGAAGTTCAAGAAGGACGGCCTCAAGGGTTTCAAGCTGACCTACTTCGCGCAGGTCCAGATCTACATGGGCTACTACGAGCTGCCCTGCTGCCTGTTCACCGCCATCAACCGCGACAGCGGCGAGCTCCACGCCGAGCTGGTTCCGTTCGATGCGGTCGAGTGCCAGGCGCTCATCCTCAAGGCGACCCGCATCACCGAGTCCGAGCGGCCCGAGGAGTTCGAGCGCTCGGGCAAGCATGAGAACCACCACGAACCGAACGGCATCTCCTGCAAGTTCTGCGACTACCGCTCCCGCTGCTGGAACCTCGCCCCCGTCGAGATCCCCAAGCCTACCAACGAGGCGCCGGCATGGCTGAGACGCTCCTAAACTTTGTAGGAAATAACGCTCGACATAACAAGCACACTCTACACAACAGTCCGAACCGAACATGAAGCCCATCGCGTTCAAAGTCCGCGGGGGGGGGAACTACTCCGGCACGAAAGGCGGAGCTGTGAAGCCTAACGAAAAGGGCGGCGCGGGCTACCTCGGCTACGAGGACAAGACCTTTACCATCGCCACCGCCCCGGACCAATGGATTTGCACCACTACCAACAACCTCTCATCCCAACCAACAACAATGAATGAACCCGCACAACCCGCACCCGTCGGAAAGCCCATCCGCTACCTCTCCGTCTGCTCCGGCATGGAAGCCGCGTCCGTCGCCTGGCATCCGCTTGGCTGGACTCCCGTCGGCTTCTCCGAAATCGAACCCTTCCCATGCGCCATCCTCAAACACCGATTCCCCAACGTACCTAACTATGGATCACTCACCGAATACCAATCCTGGCCCCTCGAACCCGGAGCAATCGACCTTCTGGTCGGCGGGACTCCTTGCCAATCCTTCTCCGTCGCAGGACTCCGCAAAGGACTCGCCGACCCACGAGGCAACCTTGCGCTCACCTTTCTTGGACTGGCTGACAAGCTCAAGCCCCGATGGGTGCTATGGGAGAACGTTCCAGGCTGCCTGTCATCGGGTCAACCTAAAGGATCTGACTTCGGATGCTTCGTTCAAGGGCTGGTCGAACTCGGGTATGGGTTCGCCTACCGAGTGCTGGACGCTCAACACTTCGGAGTCCCCCAGCGTCGTCGTCGAGTCTTCGTTGTCGCGTGTCTTGGAGACTGGCGAGCTCCCGCCGAGGTTCTATCTCTCCGCGAAGGCTTGCGCGGGTATATTGCGTCGGGCGGGAAAAAGAGGAAAGGCGCTGCCGCCGATGCTGGAAGCAGCGTTGAGGCAAGCGGCGAAGGAGTAGCCGTCCCATTCCGCAAGTCGAAGCGGGCGGCCTCCACGACCGACAATGAGACTTGGGTTCCCGCCGACGTGACGAACACACTGAACAACTTCGACCTCGGTGACACCCGCACGACGCACGCTGTCGTCAACTCCGTCGCCCCGACCGTCACCAGCAGCGGCCCGCCCTACTCCCGCACCGGCAACGAGCGGGTCGAGGCCGAGGCGTTGGCCATCACCTTCCAACCTGGCAACCTCCGACGCGAGGCCGGAGCCGAACCGTCCACGACGACGACCACGACGCTCAAGGCTTCTGCTGGCGATCAGACCCCGCACGTTTGCTATCCATTGAAAGATCCTAATGACATAGCCTGTGCTGAAGATAGGCGGCAAAATGGTATTGGAAATGATGGCGACCCTGCTTTTACTTTGCGCACAGCTGTCACCCCTGGAGTTATGACCGACATGGCCGTCCGCCGGCTGACGCCAGTAGAAACAGAACGCCTGCAAGGCTTCCCCGACAACTGGTCCCGCATCCCTTGGAAGGGCAAGCCCGAGACCGAGTGTCCCGACGGCCCCCGCTACAAGGCCGCAGGCAACTCGATGGCAGTTCCCGTGATGGCCTTCATTGGGCGGAGGATTGCCGAGGTGGATGCCAAATACGCTTGCAACAAAACGGTGGCCTGACGAAATGCCCAACTCCCAACCGACAATGGAACCCGACGCCCCCAAGCCGAAACAGCGCCGTGCGCAGGTCGAATACAAAGGCCAGCCCATGATGTACTACCGCGCCGTGCGCATCAAGGAGATGTCCGTCTTCGTCGAGCGGGCCAACGAACAGCGCATGTCCATCCCCAAGGCCGCGAAGTGGATGGGCTACTCCGTCTCCACCCTGCGCAACTGGATCAAGATACTCGGCATCCGCTGGAACACCCGGCCCAAGCGCAAGGTCCGCAAGTTCGACACCTCCACATGGGAGGCCCGCATCCTAACCGCTTACAAGGAGGGCAAGACCCAGACCGAAATCGCCCGCGAGCTGGACGTCGGCATCTGGAACGTCTCCCGCTTCATCAAGGTGAACGGCCTCCGTCGCCCCAACAACCGCGAGCGCCTCTCCGCATGAGCGACGTAGATCCGCAGGCCATCCGCACCCACCTGTCCGTCATCTTCGGCAAGCTGCCGAAGGCCGGCTTCATCTGCGTCCGAGGCATCGGCGAGAAGGGGACCGACGGGGAAGGCGAGTTCCGCGACGACAAGTTCATCAACCTGGCCGAGGTCGCCGACCCCGTCGCCGAGGTCGAGCGCCACGTCCGCCGCTGGTCGGAGCACAGCCGGGCCTCCTTCATCGTGCCGGCCATCCTGTCCGCCGACCGCGGCACGTCCGAGAACGTGGCCGACTTCCGCTCCGTGCTCGTCGACCTGGACTCCGGCGACATCGCCGACAAGCAGGCGTTCCTTGAGAAGGCCATGGGCGCGGCCACCGCCGTCGTCTACTCAGGCGGCGAGGTCGACGGCCAGCCCAAGCGCCACCTCTACTGGACCCTCAACGACCCCTGTCGCGACATCGGCGAGGTCGTCCGGCTGCGCGACGAGATCGCCCGCAAGGGCGGAGGCGACATTCAGTTCGGCCTTGGCGTGGAGGGCAACCCTTTTGGCCGCGCCCACCAGCCCGTACGAATCGCCGGCTCCGTCCATTCCAAGAACAACGTCCGCAAACCCGTACGCATCGAGACCCCCGCCGACCCGCAGGTCTACGGCATCCAGCGCTTGAAGGACGGCATCATGCTGTCCCCCCGCCACGACGGGGCCGTCGTCGAGCAGGCAAACGAAGGCTTGTTCCAGCCCGAGAAGGCCGCCCTCGACCTGACCAAGAAGGTCTACGAGGGCGGCGACGAGGAGTCCAACCGCTGGTCCCAGTTCTCCCGCGTCTGCGGCCACTACCTGCACACCGTCCGCCGCGGCGAGATGACCCTCGACGAAGCCAAGGCCGGCGTCCTCGGCTGGATGGAGACCAGCATGGTCCCGCCCTGGCCCCTGCACCGCGCCGACCGCGAGTGGCACGCCATCCTCCAGCGTGACCTCGCCAACCACGGCCCCTTCCCCGAGCCGGTGAAGCCCATGATCGACAACGGCGACGGCCTCGAGGTATGGGCCGCCCACCGCTGGTCGCTGGCCGACAAGCCCAGCCGGCGCGTCCTCGTCAGCGGCCTCATCCTGTCAGGCAAGCACCAGCTCCTCGTCGCCGAAGGCGGCGCCGGCAAGACCTTCCTCATGCTCGACCTCGCCATCAAGGTCTCGTCCTATGAGCCGGGCGAGAACCTCGAGTGGTGCGGCGGGCGCATCAACGAAGGCGGCACGGTCGTCATCCTCACCACCGAGGACGACAAGGACGAGCTGCACATCCGCCTCCACGACATCGACCCCGAGCTCCGCCGCCGCAAGGCCGGCGACAAGCTCATCATCCTGCCGACCATCAACTCCGGCGGCTCCTTCGCCATCGTCGAGAAGGATCCCAAGACGCAGGAGTCCCGCCCGTCCCGCCGATGGGCCGAGTTCTTCGCCCTGCTGCGGAGACTGCCCGACCTGAAACTGCTGGTCGTCGACACCCTCAACTCCACCCTGCACGGCGAGGAGAACAGCGCCACCATCATCAATGAGTTCGTCCGCGTGGCCAGCCAGGTCTGCGGCGAGCTTGGCGCCGCCCTGATCCTGACGCACCACATCCGCAAGCAGGGCGACGAACCCATCCGCAACGCCGAGCAGATGAAGGCCGCCGTCCGCGGCTCCTCCGCCCTGCTCTCCGCCTTCCGTGCCGGCCTCGGCATCTGGCATTGTCCCGACTTCGACCGCCGCCTCACGGCCATGGACCTGCCCCCGAAGCGTGGCACGCTCTGGAAGCTGGCCGTCATCAAGGCCAACAACCCCGAGATGTTCGACGGCGAGAAGACCCTCCTCCGCAACGACGTCGGCCTGCTCATCGACGTCACCGACCGCGACCAGTTCAACGGCGTCAACGTCGACGAGCGCCACGCCTGGCTGTCCCTCGCCATCGAGGAGGCCAGCCGTGCCGGCCACCCCTACTCCATCGAGGGGAAGAACGCCAAGTCCGGACTCTACAAGCGCCGCAACGAGCTCCCGCCCATCCTGCGGCAGGTCGGCCCCGGCGAGTTCATGCACCTCATCGACGTGCTGCTCGCCCGCAAGGTCATCGTCGCCGCCGCAGCCAAGGGAGGCCGCGACAAGAAGTGGCTGGACATCCCGACCGGACCCATCGCCTCCGACGAGGCCGGCGCCGAGATCGCGAGCGGCGCATACCGCCACCCCAAGTGGGAGTGCTGGCGTTATGAGCCGGCGATTAATCTTTGCGTTCGGGCTTGACCTATTGCCCACACCCGACAGGGTGTAGGTCCACCGACACCGACATGACCACCACCAAGACCAAGAAACTCAATGTTTCCCGCGCCATCAATGACGCGGTGAAACTTTGCGAACTCATCAGGAAAACCGACAAGGCGTACGCCGCCCGCCCTACGGCACGCCCTTCGTTCAAGGCGTACGACAAGATTAACAAGCACGCCGAAGCCGTGAATAAACGCTACGGCAAGAAGATTCGCATCTTCAACCGAATGGCCCACGGCGCGCGCGTCTCCTACCGCTACCTAGACATCCAGATCTTCACCGGGAAGATGTCGGACGTTACCATCTCCGAGCGCAGCCGGCTTCCTCGCACCTTCCCCAGCTTTCTCTAACCCAACCCAACCGACCATGCCCGACCCAACCGCACACGCCGACGACATGAAGTCGCTGGCCAAACACGAAACCATGCCGTCCCTATGGTGGCTGGAGCCCTTCGGCTTCGCCGTCAGCCAATGGAACGCGCGCGCCGAGTTCTACAAGTATTGGCGCAACTCCATCGCCGACCACAACGCCTTCCAGCGCAAGGTCGAGCTCACGCTCAAGCCGGTGTTTGGTGACTGTGGCTACGAGGACACGATAGACCTGGTCGATTGGGCGGCCGAGGAGATCAAGACGCTGCGGGCCGAGAAAGCCAGGTGCGCCGCCGAGCTTCTTGAAACCAAGGAGACGGTGCTGAAACTTGTCGCTGGGAACGAGCGAGCCGAAGACGACATGACAAAAGCGGAGGCACGCATCAAACAACTGACCATGTTCTGCGAACGCGCCGGCGCCGAGCGCGACACCCTCAAGTCGTGCAACGAGTCGCTGAAAGCCGACCTGGACCGGGCTGTCGCACAGCGGGACAGCCTGCTCGCCAGAAAGCCTGCCGAATTTTCTCGCGACTACGCCAAGATCTTCGGCAACCATGAGCCGCGCATCCATGGCGGCGAAGCCCCTGACCTCGACGCCTTCCGCTTTGGCCACATGCACACGCCGAACCAGAAGCCCAAGGCCAAGCGCAAGCCCGCCAAGAAGAAGGCCAAGTACGGCGACGCCCGCGACAAATACTCCGCCATCGGCCGGCGCTACCTGAAGCACCTCGCCCTTGTACAAGCCCGCCGCAAGGCCATCGCCAAGGCCAAGAAGAAGGGAGGCCGCCGTGCCTGAAGTCCCCCACGACGAGACCGTCGCCCTGCGCCTGGAGCTCGGCCGCGAACGCGACCGCGCCAACGCCCTCGAGGCCGCCCTCCGCAAGGAAGTGCTGGCCATCGTCCGCGACGGCATAGCCGAATACGAACGCCTCAAGACGGACATCTACCGCCTGCGCCATGAACGCATCCGCGACCTCAACACCTACGGATGCCAGCAGGAAGAAATCGCCCGCCTCAAGGCCGAGGTCGAGCGGCTTCGCAAGGCGGGGGATGCGATGGCTGAAACTATCCTAAAAGATTGCATCCATAAAAACGATATGGCCGCACTAAAATGGTATGCCGCCAATCGAGAGCAAGGTTGCCTCGTCAACCCTATCAAGGTTGCACAATATCTTCCCAAGCC
>SXGQ01292951.1_pt1 | contig 32019 bp, 30 predicted proteins | sample 3178371 | NCBI WGS metagenome assembly SXGQ01 (sample SAMN11356859, study PRJNA531348) | freshwater metagenome | isolation source: freshwater sample F1-20 | place: China: Fuxian Lake, Yuxi | collected 2017-12-25
CCGTCGCGGGCGTAGCGGAGGTAGAACGGGTAGAGCAGCAAGTCCTCGCTCGCGGTCGCGGCGCGCAGCAGCGGGACGGTCTTGGCGATGACCTGCGGCGAGCGCAGATAGACCAGCAGCTCGACGAGCATCTGGTTCACGTGCGGGCTGGCGTTCGGGTAGAGCGGCTCAAGCCAGTTCAGGCTGGCTTGACGCTGGGCTTCGTCGGGTGCGCCGAAGCGGATGAAGGTCAGGGCAAGAGCGCGGAGGGATGCTAACTGTGGAGCTTCGCTCAACTCCGCGAAAGGAACCGTCAGCAATCGAGAGAAAACTTGGCGGTAGCTGTTTGTCTCGCCGACTCGTGTCAACGCCATGCCAGCACTCAACGAGCCACCAATTTCGCTTGCGGCTTCCCAAATATCCGAGACTTCCCCTTTGGTGCCGCGTTCCAATGCGCTGCGTGCCGCATGGACAATGAATTTGTCCGGGGCTCGCAGACTATACGGCACAATACTTGGCATTCGATTATGCGGAGGCCTACCGTTCGGATTAAAAAAGTCTATTGACCTCCGTTCGGCACGTTTCTCGGCAGCCTTTGCTTGGGCGAAGTATTCATTTCGACCCAAGGGATTTTCGCCGACTAATTCCTGGACATAGCTCACCCGATACAACCCCGACTGCGTCCCCCTCCCGCCCGTCGTGAACCACATCGCCCCATCCGGCCCGATGCACACATCCGTCACGTTCAGCGGGCGGCCACCGACGAAGAGTTCGCTTGTGCCGGTGTAGCTTGCGCCTTGTGGCGTCATGTGGACCGCGAGGATGCGCCCGTAGGCCCAGTCGCAGATGTAAAACGCCTTTTGATACTTCGCCGGGAACTTCGCGCCGTGGCCGAAGGTGACGGCGGTGGGCGACGCGAGGCCGATGTCCACCACGCTGGGCAGCGTGTCGGGATACCACGCGGGCCAGCGCCCGGTGCCGCGCCGCCAGCCGTAGTCTGCGCCGGGCACGATGTGCAGCACGCGGTTGGGCACATACCACGGGCAGCCCACGTCCCACTCCATGTCGGCATCGAAGGTGAAGAGGTCGCCGTGTTCGTTGAAGGCGATGTCGAGCGGGTTGCGCAGGCCGCCGGCCCAGAGCTGCACCTCGCTGCCGTCGGGCTTCAGGCGGAGGATATGGCCGGCGGGCAGCAGCACGTCGCCATCGAACATGCCCGCGTCCCAGGGGCACGGGATGAGGCGGTCGTGCGCGAAGTTCCGCAGCGGCGAATTGGTGGAAAGGTTCTTGGGCAGGTGGACGTTGTTGCCGTGCGCGATCCACAGCCAGCCGTCCGGCCCGAGCTTGAGGTGGTTGCGCCCGTGGCCGACGCCGCCCTCGGTCTTGAGCAGCTCGGTGGCCTCGTCGAACTGGCCGGCGCCCTGGGTGTCGCGCAGGCGGACGAGGGTCTTGGAGTTGTTCGCGTTCGCGTAGAGCGCGCCGTGGGCGTAGAGCAGGCCGCGGCATTCGAGGAGCGTGTCGTTGATGACTTCGACCTTCGAGACACCGGCGGAATCCAGCGACAACCGCAGTAACCCCTTCCTCTCGCGCGCCAGCGTGAGCCGGCCCTGCGGGTCGAAGGCCAGCGCAATCCACGAGCCTTCCTCGGGCAACGCGCTGCGGACCAGCTCGGCCTTGAAGCCCGGCGGGAGCGTGAACGTGGCCGGGTCGGTGGCGGGCGTGCCGGCGCGGGCGAGCTTCCAACTGTTGTAGGCGTCGAGCGCCTTCTCGGGCGTGAAGGGATTCGCCTTCGGGTCCGCGTCCACGCGGCCGAGGCTGCGGGCGAGAGCGAGCGCGGTTTCGGACACGCCCGCCGACCAATTCGTGTCCGAGATAATCCACTGCTGCCGCGCGAGGTCGGCGTTGAGTTCGAGCAGCACCGCGACCTTGGCCGGGCCGGCGAGACTCACGGCCCGCAGCGTGAGGACGTTGGTGCCCGGACGCAACTGGCCGGTAACATCGAAGCCCGTGGCATTCGTTGCGCCGGAGATTTCTCCGATACGCTGGCCGTTGACGAAGACTTCCATCCGCCCCTCGCACGCGGCGAGCAGGACGGACTTGAGCAGCGGCGTCGGAGCGGTGAACTCGCGCCGGAAGAAGACCGGCTGGCCCGCCGACGCGTCGGCGCGGGAAATCCAGTCTGGCACGGGCGGGCGGTTGACGACTTGCGCTGTGCCAGCGGGGCTGAAAGCCCAGCCGAACATAGCGGCCAAGAGCAGGCGGAGAACGGGTTTCACGCCGTCAGTAGAGCCGCCGGGGCGCGCAGCGTCAACGCAGGCAGCGCGCAAGTCGCAGCTCGGTTTCTCGCAAGCGCGGCCGGCCAGCCAGTAGCCCGGGCGTAAGCCCGGGGAGTGCATTTCTCAAGGGGGAGCCTCGGTAGGGGCGGCAAAGTCGCTATCGCCCCGACCAGGGCTTTGGCCCCAGCGCCGTTTACTCCGGGCTGACGCCCGGGGCTACTGGCTGTCAGCCCGCCGGGCCTTGGACTGTGATGGCTGCCAGCGAGTGAGCTGCCCGCCACACTCGCCTGCGGCGCGCCAGCAACTCGACCTTCCAAGGGCAAGCTCGGGGCTTCCTGCCGCCGACTCGACATTGGAATGGCGAGCTACTTGGCGGCGTCGCGCTTCCACTGGACCATGGATGCTAGGCGGTAGAACACCACGCGCTCGGCGTTCCAGCTCGCCAGCAGTGGGCCGTTGGAGCCGCCCGCGATGTAGTGGTAGGTCAGGCCGTTCGTGGCGAGGCCCGAGATGGGCGGGCCGGTGCGCGCGACTTCCTGCGACATCTCGAGCGCGGCGATGGTGCCCGTGTAGCCGTCGAGGGTGACCTTGTCGCCCCCACGCATAGACCCGGCGACCTGCGGCGTGGGGGGACGCGAGGGCGTGAACGGCTTGTAGAGCTGGAGGATGGGCGCGATGGCGATCGGGTCCACGGACAGGAGGTTGGTCTGCCCCTGTTCATCGGTGACCTGGTAATGGTGCTGGTGCCATTGGCTGTTCACCCGAGTGAAGGCGGTTACGCGGTGCGAGATGACCTGATACTTCCGCCCGCCCATGACGACGTTGGTGCCGACCGCGAACAACTGGGGCGGGATCGGCCGCCGCTCGACCACGGGCGGGGCTGGGGTCGCCACCGAGGCTTGCCCGGGAGCCGAGAAACCGATGCTCCGCGACGAGCCGCAGCCCCGCATGGACGGCAGGAACGGAAGGGCCAAAAAGCCGAGCGCGAGGAAGGCGCCGAGCTGGGAAAGGCGTCCCGAGGTAAGCCACTGGGTGCTTGTGGCAGTCTTGGTCAGCGCGGCGGGCGGTAGGTTGAGCGCCCGCGCGACGAGTTCGCCGTGCAGGTTCATTCCCCGGAAGTATTCCACTACGTCGCCGCTCCAGCTCACCACCCACATCTTCCCGCCGGCCTCGGCGTTGAAGTATTGCGCCACGTCGCCGACGGAGACCCAGTCCGGCGCTTTGCCCTCGATGAAGTGAACGCGCGTCTCGTCCACGACGGTGATTTCGGCGGACACGCCGTCGAAGTCCACGCGGTCGCCGACTTGCTTCAGCCCGGCCTCGCGCGCGGTCAGCGGCTTCGTGGGCGCAAGCTCGGAGAAGAGCCGCCATTGCTGCGCGCCGTAAACTTCCTCGCACACGAGCATTGCGATGCGGTCCGAGCCGTCGCTGAGGTAGAACTCGTTCCAGTAGTAAGTCGCGCCCTCCTCCTCCATGCCCATCACGACGCGCGCGATGATGGTGTAGGGCTTCCCGGCGAAGGTGCCGGTCATGCCGACGCGGATGGGCGTGGGGTTGGCGTGGCTCATGGGAGGATGGCGATGGAGGAATTTGTCTTCTCCCTTCCCGCAGCGAGGGGAGAAGGTGGCCGAAGGCCGGATGAGGGGTGCGGCCACCAACGCCGGCGCGGCAAACCCCTCACCCCGGCCCTCTCCCCTTGCTCCGCAAAGGGAGAGGGAGAAGAGCGAGTTTGAATGCTTAAACCAGTTCGCTGCCTTGGTTGGTGAAGTCGCATCGGTCAGTTGAAAAAGTGCGGCACGAAGCGGCTGAGGTTGCCGGTGATGCGGCGTGTGTCCTCGCGGATGCCCAGGCCCGCCGCCGCGTGGTCCACGACCCACACGCCGAAGACGGGGTGGTTGCCCGCGAACTCCGGCAGCGGCGCCAGCGCTTGATACACGTAGCCTTCCGCGCCGTAGTCGCCGCCAACTGCCTCGGCCACCCGGCCCGCCTGCACGAGCGACACGTTCGCGCCTTCGCGACTGAGCTTGGGCTTCTTGACGAAGTTTTGCCCAAGCGGCTCGGGCGCTTCGTAAGCGGGCAGGAGGTTCGGATGGCCGGGGAAAAGTTCCCAGAGGATGGGCAGCAGGCCCTTGTTGCTCAGGAGCATTTTCCAAGTCGGCTCGATGAAGCGCGTGCGGTCGAGCGTGAGGTGCGCGCCGAACTCCTCGTGCCACAGCCATTCCCACGGGTAGAGCTTGAAGCACTGCGCGATGGGCGTGTCCGCGAGGTCCACGAAGTCCGTGCCATTCCAGCCGATGTCCTCGACGTAAACAAACTGCGTGACCACGCCCGCCTGCTCGGCGGTGTCGCGGAGGTAGAGCACGGTCTGCTCGTCTTCGAGGTGGTCCTTGATGGCGCTGAAGTGCAGGGCCTTGCCGCCCCAGCGCTGCCACGCGGCGATGAGGCGCTCGTGGATGGAGTTGAACTGGTCGCTGGCCGGACGCGTGTCTTGCAGCCAGAACCACTGGACCACGGCGGCTTCGAGGAGCGCGGTCGGCGTGTCGGCGTTGTCTTCGAGGAGCTTGGGCGGTGACGCGCTGTCGAAGGCGAAGTCGAACCGGCCATAGACGCTGAAGTCGTCGCGCTCCCAGCTCGCGAGAATTGCGGGCACAGCGGCGGGCGGAATGCCGAGGCGGTCCCACCAGCCGTGTTGTATCACCGCGTCCGCCGCCTCGATGCAGAGCGGGTGCAATACGTTCGCAGCAGATTCGAGCGCGGCGACTTCATCGGCAGCCAACTCGTAGCACACCGACTCATCCCAGTAAGGCCCGTGCGGGTGTGAGTGGTAGGTGAGGCCAACCTGCTCGGCCTTCGCCGGCCAGTCCGCGCGCGGGTTGGCGAAATGGCGCGTCATCAAGAACTGCTACCTCCCCACGATGAGCGTGACGTGCTGCCGAAGCCGCTGCGGGGTGTCGTGCTGCTCTGGACCGGCGGCTTGGGCTGGGCGGCGATGGCGGCCGCCGCAGCTTGCGGCAGCGGCGTCGAGATGTTGGTGAAGCTCTGGTGCGGTTGTTCGCTCCACAGTCCGCCGTGGAAATACTTTTTCTGCTGCGGGTCGAAGTGGTTGTAGCGGTGGACAAACCAGGCACGGTAAGGCGCGTGGTAGTAGCCGGCGTAGGAGAGGTAGTGATCGTTGGTGAAGGCGTTGCCTTGCAGGGCGTAGGCGCGCGTGGGCGTGGACTGCGCCCGCGCCTCAGACGCGCCGCCCGCCAAAGCCGCCGTGGACAAACCGCCCACCAGCACCAGCCGGATGTGTTGGCTCCGTTTCACCGTGAGTGTGGAACACCGCGTTCAGCCGATGATGGCCGCGGCGACGATGATACAGACGCCGAGGATGACTGCGGCCGCGATGATGCCCACGGCGACATTTTTGTTCTCGATGATTTCCTTGTGCAGGTCGCCGGGCGTGAACTTGTCGAACAACCGGTAGCCAACGATGGCCACCGCGATGCCGACCAGCGCGAACGCGACCATGAGGCCGAGCGCCTGCGGGACGGAGTTCGAGTGGAGATGGGTGGAGGTTTCCGGCTCCGCAGCGAGAGCCGCGGCGGGCAGGACGAGGGGTAGCAACAAGGCACTAGTGCGCAACAGTAGTTTGTTCATAGGCAGTGAGGAACTCTCCGGACAGCGTGGCAAGGGAGGAGATCTTCGTCAATCAAGCGCGCAGTTTTCCACCAGCAGCGGGGCGGTGAAAACTACAAGATTCCCCAGACTTCGTAGCCGCCGAGGTGAGGAGGCGGACTTGCAGGTTGAGAGGTGAAATCCGCCTCCTTACCTCGGCGGCTACGGCGCTTGCCGCATCGCTTCCGGCAGCATCACGCGGATGGCTTCGATGCGGCGGCGGTTCACGCCGAAGTCGCTGTGGCCGACGCGCGAGGCGGAGCGGATGTGGATGGTCTTCGTCGCGGCGTCGAGGTGGAACTCCACGTCGTCCACGAAGCGGAAGATGAGACTGCGGAACTCGAAGCGGAGGTAGCTCTCCGACTCGGAAATGAGTTTCGCCCGGGCAAGTTTGGCGGCGGCTTGCCGCAACTCCTCCTTCGCGGCTCCGAACGAGCGGTCCAAGGCAAACGGCGCAATTGCGTGACGCGGGTCGGTCGCCTGACTGCGGACGCAGTTGGGCGAATCAGGACACGGGGCCAGCTTGCCGCTGGAAAGGCCGAGGTTGGTTGGCGCGGTGCCTGTCATCGAAAGCAAAGCGAGCACGACCACGGCAACCACCACGGCGCGTGCGAGCCGCAGGGCGATGCGCTTGGCCCGTGGTGGCTCGACGGGCGCGGTCATCAGCGCACCGGGCGGTTGCGGTGAAGGCTCGGGTAAAAGCGCTTGTGGATTTCGAGCAGGCGCGAGAGCTCGACGTTCGGGTCCGGGTGGTCGTCCACGCGCACGTCAATGAAGCGGTCGGTGGCGCGGCCGTAGCCGCTCTTCTGGCGGACGACGAGCAGCGCGGAGGATTGGCGACCGCGCGTGTCGCCGCCCTCGCCTTCGCCCGCGTGCAGCGCGGCGACGAGCCAGTCGGCGAGCTGGCTGCCTTCGGCGGACTGAGCTTTCTCGTAGGCTGCCGCCATCGCCTTCACCACGGCCTCGCCCGCGAGGATGTTGCCCTGCACGGCGAAGTTCGGGCGCACGATGTGCCCGGCCCAGGCGTTGCACTTCGCGCCGGTGTGGCAAGCGGCGCGGCCCTTCGCATCCACGATGCCGAGCTGGCGGCTGTCGCGGCCCTCGTCGGTCTCGGTGAGCAAGCGGACGGCTTGCTCGGGGCTGCTGCCGTTGGCGAGCAGGTCGAGCCCGCGCGGGCCGTAAGTGATGTTAGCGGAAGACTGCGTGGCAATGGCCCCGACGCCCGCGCGTGCCCACGGGACCACGGTGCCGACGCCGAAGAACTTGCTCTGCACGGCCACGCCGAGGTCGCCGCTCGCGGGGTCGAAGCCGACGATGGAGTAGGTGCCGACGGGAGGATGGGCGGGGTTCATGCGACAGTCATGCCAGCCACTCGCGCAACACGCGGAGGTCTTGCTGCATCTTGGCGATCATCGGCTGGCCCGCGCCGTGGTCGTATTCGTGGTGTTGCGAGAGCGGGCCGTTGAAGAAAGTTTTCTTGAGCCACGCGAAAAAACTCTTGTTCACCATGCCTTCGCCGAGCGGGCACCACTCGGCCTTCCAGCCTTTGTCGCCCTTCTTCCAAGCGAAGTCCTTCACGAAGACAGCGGTCAGGTGCGGCTCGGCGAGACGCGCCTCGGTGGGCCATGAATGACCGCCCTCCAGCGTCGCGTGGCCGATGTCGAAGCAGATGCCGGCGTGTTTCGGGTCGAGGTCGCGGACAAGCGACCAGATGTCCCAGACGGGCGCGCCGACGTAGTCGGCACCGGAGTGGTTCTGGTAGCCGGACTGAAGGCCCAGCTCCTTGTTCAGCGCGGCGAGGTCGCGCAGTTCGCCGCGAATCTTGTCGAGCTGCGGCGGGATGGGCTGGTCCTTGGCATACTTCCAATACGCCATGCGGTAGCGCTTGATGCCGAGCTTGGCGGCGGTGCGGAGAACTTTCTGCGTGGCCGGCTGCGACGGGTTCAACACGTCGGTCGTGATGATGCCGATCTCCTTGCCCCGTTTCCGCAATGCCTCGACGAGCTTGGGCAAATCCTCCTCCACGCGCTCCGGCAAGATCTGGCCTTTCGCGCGCACCGGGCACTCGATGCCGTCCCAGCCGATCTCCGCGATGGTGTCGGCGGTCTGCTCAGGATTGAGCGTCTGGAACGGCTTGCTGAAGCCGATGATGGGCCAGCGCTTCGCGGGAGCGGCGGCAGCCAAAGGCGCGGTGACGGCGGCGAGTGAGGCAGCGGCGGCGAATTGCGCGAAGTCGCGGCGGGAGAAGTCGGGGTTGTTCACGAGAGGAGTGAGGTTGCGATGGAGAAAGTCTGCGTGGCGAAACGGACAATGCAAGCCAGTTGAAGGAGTCCTCGTTTGAGAGTCACTCGACTTGCGACCGCTTTTGAATTGCAACGGGTGCGTTGGTTGACATTCAATCCAGCAGCACTCGACCATGTCCAACGCCGCCGAATCCAACCCCCGCCGCATCCGATCCGTCATGGTGGTGGACGACGATGTGGAGCTGTCGATGATGTATAAGGAACTGCTCGGCTCGCAGGGCTACATCGTCAGCACCGCGCCAAACGGCGTCGAGGCGCTCAAGCTCATCATGCGCCACGACGTGGATGCGATCATCTGCGACATGATGATGCCGCACATGCCGGGCGACATGTTTTACATGGCGGTCGAGATGGAGAAGCCGCACCTCTGCGCGCGGTTCATCTTCGTGACCAGCTACGAGGGCAACCACAAGATCGAGGAGTTCTTCAAGAAGGTGGACGGCATCGTGCTCTACAAGCCCACGACACTCGGCAAGCTCATGGGCACGCTCAACTTGCTAAACCAGCGGTTGGTCAATGCGGAGAAGAAGGCGTCGGGAGCGGCGTGAGGCGATCCTCCGCCTGCTCGTATTCCTGATCTTGATCCCGATCGTGCTCCTGCCCGGTTACGGAGCAGAACTGGGGAGGATTAAGATCAATGTAGGATTACGAGCAGGAGAAGGCGGACGATTGACATCCCCTTGAAAAACCGTTCGCATCCCCGCGTCACAACCACCGCAAACGCACGAACGCTTTTCCCATGAGCAAAAAATACAATGTCGGCATCATCGGTTACGGCTGGGTCGCCACCGCGCACATCCCCGCCATCAACGCATCGTCGCAGGCCCAGGTCACGGCAGTTTATTCCTCGCGCCCGCAGGACGGCGCGGAGCTGTCCGCCAAATACGGCTCTCCCATCACCGCCTACACGAGCCTCGACGCCATGCTCGCCGACCCGAGCATCAACGCCGTTTCCGTCTGCTCCATGCCCAGCCTGCACGCGAAGCACGTCATCGCCGCAGCGAAGGCCGGCAAGCACATCATCGTCGAGAAGCCCCTCGCCATGTCGCAGAAGGATTTGGACGCGATGGTCGCCGCCGTCGCGAAAGCCGGCGTGAAGACCTGCGTCTGCTTCGAGTGCCGCTACTCCAGTCAGTTCCAGGCTACGAAGGCCGTCATTGACCAAGGCCTCCTCGGCAAGCTGCATTACGGCGAGGTGGACTACTACCACGGCATCGGCCCGTGGTATGGACAGTTCCGCTGGAACACCTTCAAGAAGGACGGCGGCAGCTCCCTGCTCACCGCCGGTTGTCACGCGCTCGACGCGCTGCTGCTGTGCATGGGCAGCGAGGTCGCGGAAGTCACCAGCTACGACACGCGTTCGCAGAGCAAGATCTTCAAGCCCTACGAATACACGACCACGAGCGTGAGCATCCTCAAGTTCAAGAACGGCGCGGTCGGCAAGTGCGCCGCCGTGGTGGACTGTCTCCAACCTTACTACTTCCACACGCACCTCGTCGGCAGCGAGGGCAGCCTGCTCGACGACAAGTTCCACTCGCAGAAGCTCGCCACGCACAAGGCCAAGTGGAGCCAACTCTCCATGAAGATGCTCGACTCCGGCGACGTGAGCGACCACCCGTATCAGTCGCAGTTCCAGGCCTTCTTCGACGCGCTGGACGCCGGCAAGGATATGTCCCTCACCAGCCTCGCCGACGCGGCGGCAAGCCATCGCGTGATGTTCGCCGCGGACAAGTCGGCGGCGACGGGGAAGACGGTGAAGCTCTAGCCCTGCGCGGCGCGAGCCGCTGTGTCCGCCAATGGACACCACCGGCAACACTTGGAAGCAGCACCTGCTGGCCGTCGGATTCCGGCTCGTGTGCATGGTGGCCATCTCGGTGGCTGGGCTGGTCACGGCTGGCGGTGCGGAGCGGCCGGACGGCAGCGAGCAGGCAGCGGGCGTGGGGGGCTTGGTGTTTGTGGTCGGAGTCGTCGCGGCGCTCGTGTTCGCGTTCGTCGCCTGGGTGATCCACTTCTGTTTTCGGCATCGGCAGCTCAAAACCATTCTGATCCCCGATGCCGTGCTGGCGGCGGCGTTCTTGGCCTTCATGGCCTACACCGGCGCGAAGGCGAAATCGCAGCCCTCGCCCGGCGGCAAGACAACTGCGGCGTCTCGCTCAGCTCGGGTTTTCTGCACGCAGAAACCACCGGCCCCCTGGCGCAAGTTTGGCTCCGTGTTGTGCAAAATGCGGGTGGTTGAAACCGCCCGTTGCGTTAGCCTGCCACCGGTTGGGCAGCTCGGTCCCGACCTGGAATGAATGTCTCTCTCATTGGTCCGTCCGGCGCAGGAAAGGGCACCTACAGCGGCGCGTTGGTGAAGGAGTTGTGGCTTGAGCACGTCGCCACAGGCGACCTGTTCCGGCAGAACCTCCAGGATCAAACTCCGCTCGCCCTCTGCGCTCGGAAATACATGGACCGGGGCGAGCTGGTGCCCGACGAAATCGTGGATGCGATGGTCGAGGACTGGGTGCGCAAAAGTGATCCGGCGGGGGACATCCTCTTCGATGGCTTTCCGCGCACGGTGTATCAGGCGCGCTTTCTGGACGACCTCCTGACGAGCCTGGGCAGCCCGCTGGACGCCGTGCTGCTCTTGAACATCAGCGAGACGGAGATGCTGCGTCGGCTGGAAGGCCGGCTGATCTGCCGGGCTTGCAAACCCCGTATCACGCCACGCTGCGCCCGCCAGCTCGCGCGGGCGTGTGCGATGGATGCAGTGGTGAATTGCAGCGCCGTCCGGACGACGCACCGGTGCTGGCGCTGGCGCGCCTGCGGATGTTCCAACGCACCGCCGGACCAGTGCTGGACTATTACCAACCGTCGGGCCGGCTTCGGGTCATCGAGGCGGACGGGCCGGTGGAGCAGGTCCAATGGGCCATCCTCAACGCGCTGGAGTCACTGCGGACGCGCGGCGCGGCGTTGAAGCCGACGGGACCATCTGTTACCCTGCCCATGTGCTATCGGTAGGCGTTGATGCTGCCCGCCCACGAGCACCACGGTGTCTCGGTCTCGTGCTGCTGGGCGGTCCCGGCTCGGGCAAGGGCACACAGGCGGAACACTGGAGCAAGGAACTTCAACTGCAGCAGATAGCCACCGGCGATCTCTTCCGAGAGAATCTGAGACAGGCCACTGAACTCAGGCGGCACGCGAAGGCTTACATGGATCGCGGGAGCTGGTGCCCGACGAAGTGACCGAGGCGATGGTGCGCGAACGGCTCGCGCGGCCCGACACGGTGCGCGGCTTCATCCTCGCCGGCTGTCCGCGCACGCGGCCGCAGGCGGTGGCGCTGAACGAGATGCTTACCGACTTGCAGCGCAGGCTGGCGGGCGTGTTGTGCATCGCCGTCTCGGACGACGCGATCGTGGACATCCTCACCGCGCTGGGCGTGAGCTTGGTGGCACAGGCGCACCCCGGTCAGGACGAGGTGGCGATGGCCAACAGCATGCTTCGCGCGCTGCATGAGTCGTGAGGGGCTTGCTCAAACAGACTTTCCCTCCGGCCTCGTCTTGCCGATGCTGCGCGCATGAAACGCCTCTTGCTGCTTCCGCTGCTTCTCGCGCTCTTCGCAGGCTGCCAGTCCTTTCCGATGGGTTTGAGCGAGGCACAGTGGAAGTCGCTCTCGCCGGAGCAGCAGGCGGACTAGACGCGACAGCAGACACAGCTCAATGAGCAGCGCCGTCGCGAGAGCGAGGCCGCCGATCAGAGGCGTCAGTCCGAGGAAGGCGCGCGCGCCGCTGAAGAACGTCAGCAAGTCCAGTTCGCTTACGCCCGCGCGCGCCACGGCGACATCGTCACTGTGACCATCCAAGGCGGCATGGTGGCGATTGACGGCAAGCACCGGCCTTAAGAGCCGGTTCGCTTCGACCTCGTGCGCGGTGAGCGCAAGGAAGTTGAGTTTGTGCAGCAGGGCCGTTCAACAAGCCGCAACAAGATTGATGCGCGCCTCAGCGACGACGGGAACACGTTCTATTTCGATGAGTCTGCCCGCGACCGCATCTCGCTCATCAGCACCGGCTGGGAGCAGGGCAAGACCAACGGCCCGCTGGACATTCGCGACGGCAACAGCCGCTCCGTCGCCAGCGCGATCACGATCAACTTAAAGTCTAAGGAGCTGCCCGGCGGGCCTCGGAGGAGGTAGGGGAAGTGTTCAGTATCCAGTGTTCAGTTTTCAGTGGGTGACAGGAGACCACCGCGCCTGACATGTCTGCCGGACGCACTGAGGCCATACCTGAATACTGAACAATGGTTACTGAATACCTCCATCACCGGGTTCTCCTGAATGGCCTCAACCGCGAGCCGTCAGTTCCTAAACCTATGGCCAATCACTCCGCCTCCTTCTGCGACGGCTTCGCGCGCCGCGACTTTCTCCGCATCGGCGCGGCGGGCGTGCTGGGAACGCAGTTCTCGCTCGCCAGCATGCTGGCCGGTTCCGCGCAAGCCGCCGCCGCCGCGCAGGACAAGTCGCTGATCTACATCTTCCTCAAGGGTGGCCTGAGCACGATTGACACCTTCGACCTCAAGCCGGATGCGCCCGTCGAGGTGCGCGGCGACTTCAAGGGCATCCCGACCAACCTCCCCGGCGTCCACGTCTGCGAGCACCTGCCGCGCGTGGCGCGGGTGATGGACAAGTTTTCTCAAATCCGGTCCTTCACCCATCGCTCGTCCGACCACGGCCCCGCTGATCACTACATGCTCACGGGTTTCTTCCCGTCGGCAGGCTTCAACGGCGGCCTCAAGCCGAACAATCAGCATCCCGCCTTCGGCTCCGTGCTCGCGCAGAAGCTCGGCCCGCGAGGTTCCGTGCCGCCCTACGTCTGCCTACCCGGCATGCACCCCAGCGGCAGCTCCGCGTATCTCGGCGCGGCGGCGGTGCCCTTCGTCGTCGAGACCGACCCCAACGCGCCAAACTTCACCGTGCCCGACCTCGCGCCGCCGATGCTGATCGAGAGCAAGCGCCTCGATGCCCGCCGCGAGTTGCTCGCGCAAGTGGACCGCTATCACAAAACCGCCGAGGCCGCTGCCAACGCCGGGGCGCGCAACGTCAGCGTCTTCAGCCAGCGCGCTTTCGACCTCATGACCTCGCCCGACGCGAAGAAGGCCTTCAACCTCACCGCCGAGCCTGACAAACTCCGCGATGACTACGGCCGCAACACCCTTGGCCAGTCCTGCCTCTTCGCGCGGCGGCTTGTGGAAAGCGGCGTGCGCTGCGTGACCATTGACCATGCGAACTGGGACACGCACGACGGCAACTTCAACACGCTCAAGACCGCGCTCCTGCCCAAGCTCGACGCCGCCATGTCCACCCTCTTCCGCGACCTCTCCGATCGCGGCATGCTGGAGAAGACACTCGTCCTCGTAAGCGGCGAATTTGGCCGGACGCCGAAGATCAACAAGAATGCCGGGCGCGACCACTGGGGTCCCTGCTTCACCGTGATGCTCGGCGGCGGCGGCATCCAGGGCGGGCGAGTCGTCGGCGCGAGCGACAAGTGGGCTGCCCAGCCCGCGCACACCCCCTACGGCCCCGAGGACATGGCCGCGACGCTCTACCAACTCCTCGGCCTCGACCCGCAGGACGAGATGCACACCGCCGAAGGCCGTCCCATCATGATCGCCAACAGCGGGCGTGTGATTAAGGAACTCCTGTAGCGGCGGGTCTACGACCGCCTCAGCTCGTCAGTTCGGCACCAGCGGAGTGCCGCCTTCTTCCAACTCCGTCGTCATCTTGGAACTTCCAGACTTGCGCTCCGACTTGGCGCGCATTTAGTGTCCCGCCGCCGATTTGGGATGCCAGTGTAGCTCAGTGGCAGAGCAGCTGTTTCGTAAACAGCAGGTCGTCGGTTCGAACCCGACCACTGGCTCCATTCAGGATCAAGGGGTTGCAGCGATTCCTTCAAGATTCCCGCAGTTTTCGTCTGACAAGGTTCTGACAAACCACTTCGGGTTTGGAGGGCGAAACGAAAAACCCCCTCGGTGAAGAGGGGGTGTCGTGGAGTTTTGGAGGGTTACGGAGTGGGTCGTAATCCCCAGAATTGGTCCGAAATCGTCTTCGCAACGTGACGGACGTAGTATCGTTTACAGACCTCCACACTGTTCCCCATGTCGTGCGAAACTTGGGTGAGGTCGCGGATAAGGTTGTGGTAGTAGGTTCCGAAAGAGTGTCGGAGAACATCCTGTTTCCACGTCAACCCCAATTTCCTACGGACCATTTTTTGTAAACCCGAATGGTTGGAAGTCGGGTTGAGTGGTTCACCGGGACGAGTATCCTTGATGTGTTTCAACCAGACCCAGAGGGTGTCGGTGTCCTTCAGAATAAACCGACGCAACCCTGTCTTCGACTCGTTTCGCACGAAAACTTCCCGTCCGTCAAAGTTGAGATCGTCCCAGTGAACCCGTTCGGATTCGGATGGGCGAAGTCCACCGAACACACAGAGACAGTAGTATCCCAACATCGAAGGAAAGTGTTCTTCACAGATTCGCAACAGTTTTTCAACCTCCTCCGGGGAGTAAATCGAAACCTCTCTCCTCCCCACCTTGACCGTGATTTTATTGGTGGGGTTGTCCTTCACCAAGTTCTTCTCCACACACCAGTTAAAAAAGTTCTTCAAGAATTGAAGATATTTTTTCTTGGTGAGTTGTTCCCCTGACACTTGTCTTAAAAGTTGACGGAGTTCATCGTTGGTAACGAGGTGAGGTTTTTTGGTTCCCAAGTTGCGAAGGATAAATTTTTTGTAAATCCGATATTCCCCAGATGTTCGTTTAGAAACCGGTTCAAGGTCGTCTTGAGTCTTATCAGTGACCCACTTCTCCACCAAATCGTTGATGGTTGGAACCACCGACTGTTTCAACGATTCTTGGAGGTGGCGGAGGTAAAATTGAACGGAATCGTCCAAAGTCTTACCATGTGGCTGGAGTTTTTCGATGAGGTTTTGAACGTGGTTACTTTGGTATTTGACCTGTTCCGTGACAGATTTTCCGTTGGCGGAGATTTGAGTCTCCAGTTCTCGTGCGTATCCCAAGGCGTCGGTCTGGTTGTTGAAGCCTTTTCGGATGTTCAAACCCCATCGTTTTGACCTCCCATCAACGAGGAAATACTCCCGACCCTGCTTCTCGTATTCGTAAACCGTGGGGAAACTTCTCCGAATTGTCCGATATTTTCTGGTTCTGTTTGTTTTCATTCGTTCGGTGTCCCTGGTGACGGGCAGGTAAGTTCCTGTCAACCAGTGGGATACACCGTTTAATCACGACAAAACACCACCGTGTCCCTTCGACATGAGGGGATTGTCCAGTCGTTGAATGTAATCCGTCCTCCTCCACAAAACACCCGTTCGGGAATGTCCTGTGGAGGACGACGAAACACTTAACTCTTTACCTGTTTTGCCATACCTCAATGGTATCAGAAAAGCCCAATCAGTCAACGCTAGAATGCGTGCAACGTATTCTTAATAAGGTATTTATAAACCATTTAGCAGGTCGCATTGCGTGTGCGTTATCGAGGATTATCAGGGGAGTTCCGTCGTAAACCGGATTCGGCGGGATTCAGCAGTTCGTGGAGTTCCAGCTCGTAACCACGGGCGATTTTGTCGAGGGTGAGCAGGCCGGGGTTTTTCTTAATCCCAATCTCGTAAAGCTGACAAAGCTTGTAGCCGATTCCACATTTTTCGGCAGCGTGTTCTTGCGTCCATCCGCGAGATTTTCGCAGGTCACGGATGCGTTTCTGAAACAGCGTGGAGGCGGAGTTCCGCACTCCGCAAATTTCCGGCTAATGCACTTGACCGCACACTCTCTAAAGGTAGGCTTTCACCAATGAGCACCGAACCCCAGACCAACCCCAGTGAGCAAAACTTTTGGAAAATCTTTCTCTTGGCTCTGTTCTTCGGCTTTCTAGGGGTTCACAGATTCGTGGTTGGCAAAACGAAAACGGGCATCCTTCAACTCATCACGTTTGGCGGACTCGGACTTTGGGCGTTCGTTGACATCGTGCGGATTCTTTTGGGGAAGTTCACCGACGGCAAAAACCAGGCGATTGCAAATTCAAATCCCAAGGCAGCGTGGGCGGTTTTTGGCGGCGTGCTTCTGATTGGGATGGCGAGTAATGGAGGCGGTGGTGCGAAAGTCAGTGGTGCAGGAGCCGAAGCTACTCGTGAGAGTGACTCAAAGGCCCGCGACGGGCGGTGGGTAAGCGGGAGTGGCGGGGGAGCGGATAAGCACGTTGTTCTAATTATGGGGAATCAGATAACAACAATTTTGATTCAAGGTCGAAACGCAGCACCGCAGATAGGCAAAATGAAAGAGCGATCCGGTGTCGGCAACGGCACATTTTTTGATTGTGAAGTCAAATCCGATTCTGGATTAAGGTGGGAATTTGAAATGACTTGGGACAATGGTAGCCAAGCGTGGACCCTGAAAGGACTCAACTACAGCGTTGCTTTGAGGAAGATGACTTCTGAAGAATGGGACCAGTTCAATGCAACATCATACAAAACTGTGGAATGATGTGCCGTGAACACTGTTTCACGCATTATCTGGCCTCCAAAACGCACTCAGTGAATTTCCGGTTAATGCACTTGACTGCACTCTGCCTAAAGGTAGCGGCTTCGACATGAGAATTTCTTCCCTACTCATACCCCTGTGTTTAGTGATTGTTGGGTGCGGTCCTTCAAAACCTCCAGCGACGGAAAATACGAAATCCCCTGCGGCGGAAAACACGAAGCCCCCTGCGGCGGAACGGACAACGGTGGTGGCGTGGGGAAACAACAGTGATGGCCAAACGACCGTTCCAGCCGGATTGGGCGGAGTGGTGGCCATTGCGGCGGGAGAAACTTTCACCGTGGCCTTGCAGAGCAATGGCACGGTGAATGCGTGGGGGAAAAACGACAAGGTTCCCGACGGGTTGAGCGGAGTGAAGGCCATTGCGGCGGGTTTTGCTCACACCGTGGGGTTAAAGAGCGATGGCACGGTGGTGACGTGGGGGTGGGGAGCAGCCGACGAGGAACCCGACGGGTTGAACGGGGTCACAGCCATCGCGGCTGGTGGTTTTCACACGGTGGCCTTGAAGCGAGATGGCACGGTGGTGGCGTGGGGAGACGACCGCAATGGTCAAATTACTGGAACACCGACCAAAAGGTCGGCCGTGGCAAATCCCGTCACCCTGAATGGGGTTGTCTTGAGCGGCGTGACGGCCATTGCGGCGGGGGGGCATCACACCGTGGCCTTGCAGAGCAATGGCACGGTGATTGCGTGGGGTAGCAATGGCAATGGTCAAACGAACGTCCCGACCGGGTTGAATGGAGTGACGGCCATTGCGGCGGGTGGCCAGCACACCGTGGCCTTGCAGAGCAATGGCACAGTCGTGGCGTGGGGAGGCAACGACCAAGGTCAGACGACCGTTCCCGTCGGCTTAAGCGGCGTCACGGCCATTGCGGCGGGCGGTTTGCTCTCTCTGGCCTTGAAGAGCGATGGCACGGTGGCGGCGTGGGGAAACAACCGCGATGGACAAATTACTGGAACACCGACCACAGTCTATCCTTACTCGGCCACGGGAAATCCCGTCACATTAAATGGGATTGTCTTGAGCGGGGTGAGGGCGATTGCGGCGGGGGACTTTCACACTGTGGTAGTAAGCGTGAAAAAGCATAAAATCATCTTAACCAACTCTCCTAGCATCAGCACCAGCTCGGAGCCGGAGCGACCACGAGCTATCCTTGGCGATAAGCGAGGTGCAGAGAAGTGGTTGAAGAACAGGATCGAATCATCCACTGGTTCGAGGATTACAGCGTTCGGCTGGTTAGGAACATCCCAAAGCCCTCCCCTAATGACGTTCACCGGCGAGATGCACTCACCTCGTCATGGGAGAATTGTAGGCTTCAATGGATACATGACGGTGCGGGACGGAGAGTGGGAAATGGTTGACTTCAAGATCGGGAAATAGGCCGTGGTGGCGTCGGGCTAATCCCACGGAACAAGAGTGAACAGCGGGCCAGAACCGGAGCCGGAGCTAATGACCGGCCCCGCGAACCTCCTGACCGTGTCGGATGATTTGCTGTAGGTCCCAAGAATCGGCCCCGCGAACTTGCGGAGTTCAATGTCCCCGTTGTCCTTGTAGATGGCCTGAGCCACGATTGGCCCAGCAAACTTGCGGATGTTTTCGGTTCTGGTCATGGGGTTAAGCCTTCAGCAGCAGATGAATCTGAGTCGGTGAGAACTGGCACCCCCGTCGGGTCGAAATCCCTCTGCGGTTCAAACAATCTGCGACCCCTTGGAGGGTCGTCACTCCGGTTGATTGAATCTCGCGGATGATGGGGAGGATTCCAGCGGCGAACTCCTCTTTGGCCTTCCGTGCCCCGACCACCATCAGCTCGACCTGTTTCCGTGGATTAACGGCCCCCAGCCTCACCCCCCGGCTCTTGGCAGCCAGCAAGGCCGATTTTGTTCGTTCGGAAATCAACTCACGTTCACGTTGGGCCACAAGAGCGAGGATTCCGACCGTGAAGCGGTCCACGTTCGGGCAGTCACAGCAAACGAAGTCCACTCCGGCGTTTTGGAGTCGGAGGAGGAATTCGGCGTTGCGGCTCAACCTGTCGAGTTTGGCGACTACCAGCACTGATTTCGACTTCTTAGCGAGGGCGAGAGCCTCGGCGAGTTGTGGGCGGTCAGCCTTACCCCCACTCTCGACTTCAAGAAACTCTCCGACAACCTCCCCCTGTTGACCCTGAACGTAACGGCGGACGGTTTCGGTCTGTGAAGCCATTCCTAATCCTTCGCGGCCTTGGTGGTTGGTGGAGACTCGGCAGTAGGTGATAAATCGTTTCATTGGCACCAGGTAACGGACCCACCTGACCCGTCAACGGCCAATTTTAAGAAACTGGACGGTCGTCCAGTTTCGAGAAATTGGTCTGGAATTAAGACAATCAGAGTCAATTTCCGATATTTGAAAAGAGGCCCACATATTGCAGTTTTCACGGTTTCCGTTCATTTTGATTTCGGCCGAGGCCGTCTCCCAGACCCGATAGGCACGCTTTTGATGGTCTGGAGGGGGTGAACTCACCCTGCGGCCACCAAAGCCACGGGAAGGTCGTCTTAAATCGAACGGAAATGGTCCCTGAACGATACTTATTAACGACCGACTCCATTCCCAAAACGGTGTCCTCCTCAAAACCTCCATCTCGTAAAGCACGGGATGGGGGTTTTCGTTGTCGTCCAGACCCAGAAAAACCGACGGGGAAATGGGGGGTTTTCAAAATAGCCTTACAGTAACGACCTTTGAAGTCAGGAAAGGGTTCGGACACCGGGGCAGGGTGAAGACTTAACAGTGCGACCTTCTCTTTTGATTAAAATAGGGTCCCTGAATCACACTCAAGACTACCCACCCCTTTCCAGCCGTCGGGGAGGTAGGCGACGATTGGCACAGGCACGTTGGTCCAACGGCGGCATGACGTGAGCGACGGATTTGTAATCTGTCAGGCTCACCCGTGGTTGGCTCGATGAAGAATGTTCCCAGAAAAAATTACCCCTCCGTGCAACGAAGCCACCCAAGAGGGTGTCGGCCTTTCGGCTCTTCATGTTCAGAAGTGTTACTTGCGGCGAGTCTGAGCAGCCTTGCGTCGTTTTGCTATGGACTGGATGCGTTTTACTCGCAGCGATTCCTTGCGGATTAGTTCGCGGTATCGGTCCATCCTCCGACGGCCTGCGGTGATGCGTTCGTCGTCGAGGGATTCGGCGACGATGATTCCTTGGTTGAGCAGGCGGAGCACATTGCGGCAAGTGAGGTCGAGGGCATGGAGCAGTTTTTCAAACTCCTCTGGCGTGAGCGGGTCGTTGTCATTGTCATTGGGCATGAGAATTTGCCTCCCTTACGAGTTTCTTCAGTCCGGTGGAGAAGTAGGTTTCTGCGTGGTCACTGCGGCGGTCGAGCTTGCAGACGTAGCCGACCCCATCACCGAGCTTCGTATCGAAGGGCTGGATGTATGCGTGTCCGTGTTCCCAGTGTTCTGAGAACCACAGTCCACGGGCACCGGCATTGGCCCACAGTTTCAAGTTGGAGCCTTGAACGGTGCGGTCGGCGATGCAGCTTCTTCCCAGCAAGACGTGAAGATGGCGAGGCATGAAGCTCTCCCCATCGTCCTTGTCCTCCACACGGGCGAACCAGACGAGTTGACCAGTGTTTTTAACCTTCACCGTCCGTGCGAGCGTGGCGATCAACTTGCGGCAATCTTCAAACATTTCTTCTGGTGGCGGTGGTCCTTGGGCATCGTATTTCAAGACGATGAAGTCCAGCCAAGTGTCGGGTGGCAGTTGTTTCAAGATTTGATATTCCGTCAGATATTCCCAGTTTTTCATAGTGTGTCCTGTTGTTTGAATGGCTCACCTCGTTCGTTCCAAAGTAGAAGTTACCGATTACCGAATCGGTGTTCCCAAACTGTCATTCAGTGGTGACGACTACCGGATACGAGATCAAACGGTGTTCCATCCTCATTTCATAAGTAGAGACGACAACGAGGAAAGCTCGGCGAAATCTCCACACCGTCCATCCTACCACGGATGTTTGCTGCGTCGAGTTGTTATCGAGAGCGACAGGCAGGCGATTGCGTTCTGTCAAATTCTGACAAGATTACCTGACCGATAAGAATTCAATTCGGGTTAAACAAAATTGACATCGAATTGTCGGTGGCGGAAAAATAATAGTTATTCCTTAACCTGTTGAACGTATGTAGCTTGCGGAACCCTTGAAATTAGTCATTGAAAAGCAACGCTTCTGGGGCATATAAAAAACTCTTTCGTAAACAGCAGGTCGTCGGTTCGAACCCGACCACTGGCTCCAGTCGAGGTTGAGGAGTGATTCCCGCGCAGTCAGAGGCCATGGAAAAGCGTTGCAACTCCGCGCTCCGCTTTGGCCCGGCACTCTGCTAGACCTCGGGCATGCAAACCACACGCCGCCAGTTCGTTTCCCAATCCACAACGGTTGCGTCCATCTTCGCCGCCGCAGTTGGCGCCACCGCAGCCGAGCCCGTCAAGCCATCCACTGCACCAGCGACTACCACGAGCAATTCACCCAGGCCCGCCGCGCTGCTGAAGGCCAAGATGAAGAAGGGCCAGCCGGTCTTCGGCACGCTGATCCAGCATGCGGTGGTTCCGGCGATTGTGGACTTCATCCCGGACGGCAGCATTGATTTTGTCATCGTGACTGCCGAGCACAACGCGCTCGACATCGCTGACTTCATGCCGCTGCGCTACGCGCTGGCCGCGAAGGGCATCGCCTGCCTAGCCCGCACGCACAGCCGCGATGCCGATGACGTGGCGAAGGTGTGCGACTCGTTCGATGGCGTGGTCATCCCCTATGCAGAGGACGTGGAGCAACTCAAGCGTCTGGCCGCCGCCGCTGTGTATCGTCCCCTCAAGGGCGTCGCGCTCGAACGGGTGATCACGGAAGGCAAATGGCCCAGCGAGCAGACCCGCCTCTACGTCGAGCAGAAGGGTGCCGATACGCTTTTCGTGCCGATGATCGAATCCGTCCGCTCACTGGAGAACCTTGACGCCATCTGCGCCATCCCGGGAGTGAGCGCGTTGTTCATCGGCCCGAACGACATGACGACCAACATGGGCATCCCGAACGAATACGATCATCCGGACTTCATCGCCGTGGTGCAGAAGGTAATCGCCGCGGGCGACAAGCGCGGCATTCCGGCGGGCAGTTGGTTCGGAAAGACCGAGCAGCAACTGCGCGCCATCAAGCAGGGCGCGCGTTTCGTCTGCCACTCGAACGACAGCAGCCTGCTCAAGGACATCATGACGACGGTCTTCGGAGCGTTGAGGAAAGGCTGAGGCGAACTCCTCACTCCGGTCTTCTTCATGAACCAGTGGCTGCCTTAGCGGCACTCTGTGAGCGCCGAGTTACGGACGCCTCCGCGCGAGGGACGCCACAGTCGGAGGTCACAGACCACCGCTACAGATTTATGGGCAGGGAGAAGGTCACCTGCGTCACCGCTTGCGGAAGAACTCGGAGAGGGCGAGTTGCTCCACTACGGTTCGCAGCGGAAAACCAGTGCTCTTGCTGGTCGCGGCGATGGCGCGAAGCTCGGCCTCGTCATCAAGCGTCATCATGCGGCGCAGCGCGAAGGTGGCGAGTTGGCCGGCGAAGGCTTCGGCGAAGCGGTTTAAGTCTGAGGCGAGGAGGCGCTTGAAGTCATCGGGGCCGCGGAACGCAGCGCCGGTGGGCATCGTGCCGGCGGCGTTGACCAACGGGTTGTCGCCCTGCCCGGTGCTGACCTGCTCGTGGGTGCGCCAGCGGCCGATGGCGTCGTAGTTGTCGAAGGCGAAGCCCAGCGGGTCAATCTTCCGGTGGCACGAGGCGCAGGTGGGATTCGTCGCATGCGCTTCCAGTTGCATGCGGATGGTGGCCTTGGGCGAATTCGCGGGCGTGGGTTCCAGCGGCTCGACGTTCGGCGGGGGCGGGGGCGGCGTCTTGCCGAAGATGGCTTCGGACACCCACACGCCGCGATGCACTGGACGATGCCGCACGCCGTCCGAAGTCAGCGAGAGCACGGACGCGTGTGTGAGCAAGCCGCCGCGCCGGGCTTCCGGTCGGAGCGTGACGCGCTGGAAGTCCGTGCCTTTCACCGGTGGGAGACCGTAGTGGAGGGCGAGCCGAGGATTGAGCATCGTCCAGTCCGAATTCAAGAACTCGCGGAGGGACAGGTTGCGCGTGAAGACCTCGCCGAAGTAGCGCTTGGATTCGAGCACCATGCTTTCCTCCAGCCACTTGTCGTAGGCGGGGTAAAGCTCAACGTCAGGCGGGAACGAGCCGACCTTGTGCAGTTGTAGCCACTGGTGCGGGAAGTCGTTGAGCAGCACGGCGATTCTTGAGTCGGCCAGCATACGAGTCACCTGCGCGCGCAACACTTCCGGCCGGCGGAGGCTGCCGTCGCGCGCGGCAGCGAAGAGCGCTTCGTCTGGCATCGAGCCCCACAGGTAATAGGACAGTCGCGAAGCCAGCTCCCAATCGTTAACCGTCTTCCGGTCCTGGCCGGGCGTGCCTTCGTGCAGGTAGTAGAAGTTCTTCGAGGTCAGCGCTGCGACGAGCGAGGACAGGTAGGCAGGACGGAATTTCTCGCCGGCCTTCATCTCGCTGGCGATGAGCTTCTCGAACGAGGCGAGCTCAGTGTCGGTTGCAGGCCGACGCCACGCGCGGTCGAGGAAGCGCTTCAGGCCGGCGCGCACGGCGACAGGGTCCGCGCTTTCGGCCAGCAGTCCCTCGCGCTTCTTCCGGTCAGCATCGAGGACGATGGGGCCTTCCCACTCGCACGAGTCAACCATGAGCAGCGGGAGGATGGCCGCACCGGACTCGTCCCAGATTTTGTAGCTGCCGGAGTGCGCGAACTGCCGCTCGCGGCTGTGCGTGAACGGGGTCTGCTGCGTGAGCGACAGCGCGCGCGCCTCAAAGAGACCGGGGGCTTGGTTCAGGACGCTGTGGCGACCGGCGGGCAGGTGGGTTTCGATTTCAAGCGTCGTGGGTGAATCCTCGGCTGCGATTGCGTCCACGCCGTGCAGGCTGCGCTTCAAGGTGTTGTCCCAAATCACGAGGTGCGGCACGCGCCCGCGCAAGGACTGCACGGCACTGAGGCGGATGCGGATGCGATAAAGGCCGGGTGCCCGCGCATCAATGGTGCCGCGCGCAGTGTGCCCGGGCAGCACGAGGTCGCGCACGGGACGTGTGGTTTCCTTGTCTTTCAACTTCTGCTGCGCGCGGGCGTTCTCCGCGTCGAAGCGACCCTTGAGCGTGAGCGGCTCCTTCTCAGGAAATGCCTCGACGATGATTTTCTGCGCCGCCTCGAAGTAGCGGTCCACATGCGACGGCGACAGCGTCAACTGCGAGCCAATGCGATTGAAGCCGTGCCAGCGCGGGTCCTCGCTGAACGCACCGGGCGCATCGGTGTCGAAGCGCACGCCCAGCAGGTCATAAATCGTGTTGGCGTATTCCTCGCGACTGAGCCGGAAGAGCGTGACAGGGGTGCGCACCGAGAGCCGCGCCGCGCGGCCGGCGGCGAGGCGCGTGGTAATCCAGTCCGCCACTTTGCTGACGGCGTCGGCGGGCGGCTGCTTCTCGCCCTTCGGCGGCATCTCGCCGGAGTTGATGCGCAGCATCACCTCGTCCCACTTCTGCGCCACGAGCAGGTCATTGAAGTCGGCGGACAAGTTGTCCAGCCGCAGGTCGCCCTGCTTCTTCTCGGCGTTGTGGCAGCGCAGGCAGTAGTCGCGAAAGAACGGCTCGACCTCGGCCCGAGAAGGCGCGGCGGCTTGCGCGGCAGAAGCCAGCAGGAGGAATGAAAACAAGGGCAGCAGTTTCATCGGATGCTGTTCAGCGGGCATTCTCCGCCGGCACAACCTGCTCCGGCAGGCGCAGCGTGCGCGAGCGGTCGCGGTCCTCGAAGGATTTCACGCGCTCCTCGGGTGTGTTGCTAATCCACGTCCAGCTCTCGGCCTTCACGCGCACGGCGTTGCCGGGGCGGTAGTGGTCGAGCATCTCGGCGAACTTCAGATGCAGCCGCACGCCGCTGAAGCCCGGCACGCCCGGCGCGGTCTCCCACTTCACCAGCTTGCCAAACGCGCGGTCGCCACGGTGCGTCCATGTCCGCAGCGTGTGCTCGGCGGGGGCCACGGCGATACGCTCGTTGCGGTCGGCGTGCAGGTCGTCGAGGAGTTGCTTGGCCACGCCGCCGAACATCACGACGGTCACGAGGCCGCCGCCGTAGTCGAAGTTCTCCACCGCCTCGACGCGGCCCGGCAGCCAGCGGATGCGGTGGTAGCGGACGTTGCGTTTGTTCTGGAGGTCGGTGGCTTGCTTGAGGCTCTCGTCGTCGAGCCACACGTCGTTGAGGCCGAACTCGTGGTCGCGCCAGTTCACCGCGCGGCCGAAGTTCAGGTGCACCGGTGAGCTAGGCTTCAACTCGCGCGACTCGACGGGCCGACCCGCCTTCCAGATGCGCGTGGCGAGGTCGAAGTCGAGCGTCTGCTTCCCGCTCAGGCCCTGCGGCGCGGGCTTGCCGGTGAACTCGACCGTCAGCTTCGACGTGTCGAAGTCCACGGCGAGGATGCGCCACGACTGCCCGTGACGCCGGTAGAAGGAGACGTCGTCCTCCAGCAGCAGCGCGTGATTCTGCGGTGGGATGAGCGCGGCGAATTCCTTCGGAGGCGGCGCGATGGTCGCTTCCTCGCCGGCGGGCGGGACGAAGAAGTATCCTTGGACGTGCGTGCCGAGCGGAACGTCCTGCAACGTCGCGGGCGCGCCGTGCAGCCAAATCTCTCCACACGGCAGCATCGCGAAGTAGTGCAGCGGCCCGCTCTGCGCGCGTTGCTCGTCGCGAATGCCGCAGTCCAGCCGGATGCCCCCGCGCCGGTTGATGGGGTCCACGACGACGAGTTCGCCCGCGAGGTAAGTGGCCTGCGCGATGGGAGGGAATTCGTTGGGCTTGGGGATGCAGTTGGTTCCGTCAGCGGCGTTGAGCCAGCTTACAGAGAGAAGAAAGAGAAGCGTGATGCAGCGGGTCACCGGCGCAGGAACGAGGCCGGAGGATTGCTGACAGAAATAAGGGAGACCGAAAAAAGATTTCATCAGCTCACTCTGGGTTTATTTCTGTCTCCTTCTTTCTGTCAGCTCCCCTCACGCCCGGAGCTCCGCCAACGTCCCATTGCTGTCCGCGAACCGGTTGATTTCCAGTCCCATCGCCTGCCCCATCGTGAGGAGCAGATTGCTCAAGTGAGCCTTCTGGTTCACGGGGCTAAAGCACAGGCGATAATGCTCGCGCGGGTTGGCGAGCTGGTAGTCGGCGAGGCCGGCGGCGCGGTTGAGGTCGAGGTGACGGCCGTGCTTGAAGCCGAGCTTCGTGCCGCCCGCGAAGACGAGCGGGAGGTTCGCGTTGCCGTGGCTGTGGCCGTAGCTCATGCCGCTGCCGAAGAGGGTCATCGTGGTGTCGAGGAGCGGGCCGTGGGTGTCGGACGTTTCCGCGAGGCGGTCGAGCAGATAGGCGAACTGCTGGACGTTGAAGGTGTCGCTCGCCGTGAGTTCCTCCAGCCGCTTCACGTTGCCGTTGTGATGCGAGAGCGAGTGGCGGTCCTGCTTGATTTGGATTTCCGGGATGGGAAGACCTTGCCCTTCGCTGCCGGAGCTGAAGGTCGCCACGCGTGTCATGTCGGTCTGGAAGGCCAGCACGACGAGGTCATACATCGTCCGGAAATACTCGCCCACCAGTTGCTGCGACACCGCGCGGTCCACCCGCGACCGGGCGGCCGCGTCCACCTTGGGCAGCGGCGTGTCCAGCCACTTGGTGCTGCGCTCGGTGCGGACTTCCACTTCGCGAACGGAGGTCAGGTATTGCTCCAGCCGGCCCCGGTCCGCCTGGCCGAGTTGTGAATCCAGCTTCTTCGCGTCGTCGAGCACGAGGTCGAGGATGCGTCCCTTGCGGTCGAGATTCCGGCGTTGCTTGTCCAGCCCGCCCGTGGGCGTCTCGAACATGCGCTTGAAGACCACGCTCGGCGTCCGCTCGGCCGGGAGGCGAATGCCGTCGGCAGTCCACGCCAGCGTGTCGCCGTCGCTGCTGAGTTCGAGCGAGGTGTGGCGCGTGACCTCGGCGGTCTTCTGCGCCATGAGCTGGTCCATCGAAATGGTGTTGCGCTCCGTCGCGCCGACCTTGCCGCCGGTGAGCCAGATTTTCTGGCAGTTGTGATGGTGGCCGAGACCGTGAGGATGATACAGGCCGCTGATGGGCGTGATGTTGGCGCGGTGTTTCGCCAACGGCGCGAGAATCTTGGAAAAGGTGTAGCCAGCCCCCGCCTCGCGGATCTGGAAGTCCAGCGTGTTGACGCCGTTGGGCAGGTAGATGAACACGCTGCGTCGGGGACTGGGCTTCGCCACCTCGGCGAACGCGTGCATCGGACGCATGGAATCGAGGAACGGCAACGCCATCGTGGCCCCGAGTCCCCGCAGGACATGGCGGCGATTCAACTGCCAGCAGCGTGCGGCGATGTGACTCATGCAAAGCCGACGGCGCGACCGAAGGGAAATTCGCCGGGATTCGTGGGGGCCACATTTCCTCGCGGGCCATTTCGCGCACCCATCAGGAGTGAATGTAACGGTGCGTTTGCTGAACGAAACCGACCCCTGGCACCAGTGATGATGGAGCAGTTCAGGCACAGGCACGAGCGATGCGGTGGCTCCTGCTCCGTGCCTACAATTATGGATCCGCTTGCAGCCAACATTCAACCACGGCCCGCAACGCCACATCCGAATTGCCTTCATCCGCCTTGCCGACATACTCCCGCGGATGAAGCACCTTCTCGTTCCGTGCGCCGCACTTCTGCTCGCCTTCGCCCCGCTCGCACACGGCGCGGATGACTACAAACTCGGCGCGGACTCGCAGCCACAACCCGGCACGCCCGCGGGCATGATTGAGAAGTTCACTTCTAAGTCCTCCCAGGTCTTCCCCGGCACGGAGCGCGATTACTGGGTCTATGTGCCGAAGCAATACAACCCGGCCAGGCCCGCCGCTCTCATGGTCTTCCAGGACGGCGGCGGCTACCAGAGCACCAACGGCTCCTTCCGCGCTCCCGTCGTGATGGACAACCTCATTCACAAGAAGGAAATGCCCGTCACCATCGGCGTCTTCATCAACCCCGGCTCAGTCCCGCCTGCCGAGACGGGACAGAAGGGCCGCAGCAATCGCAGCTACGAATACGACTCGATGGGCGACGCCTACACGCGCTTCCTGCTGGAAGAACTTCTGCCCGAAGTGGAGAAAAAGTGGAAGATCACGGCTGACCCCGCCGGGCGTTGCACGGTGGGCATCAGCTCCGGGGGCATCGCCGCGTTCACTGTCGCCTGGGAGAGGCCGGACTCTTTCGGCAAGGTCATAAGCCACATCGGCAGCTTCACGAACATCCGTGGCGGCCACGTCTATCCGGCCCTCATCCGCCGCAACTCCGGTCCCGCGCCGAAGGAACTAGGCGACGCCGAGAAGTCCCGCTGGGAAGCCAGGCTGAAGCTGCGTGTTTTCCTGCAAGACGGCTCCAACGACCTCGACAACCTCCACGGCAACTGGCCGCTCTCGAACAAGGAGATGTTCGCCGCGCTCAAGTTTTCGAAGGTGGACTGTGACTTCATCCTTGGCGATGGGGGCCACAGCGGGAAGCAGGGCGGCGCGATCCTGCCCGACACCATGCGCTGGCTCTGGCGGGACTATCAGAAGTAAGTCCCGGCTCAACGGGGGCGCGGCGATTCACTTCCATTGGAAATCTGCTTTTCCGACCAGTGGTCCCCTGCTCCGTTGGGCCGGGCAAATTCTTTTCTGTAAATTGATTGAGCCTCAAACTGAGGGCGGGTTTTGGTTTTCCATGTTGAGGTAGATTATTCCGGTTTCCCAGTCGTCGCTGGTCTCGGCCAGAAGGGCGGAGATCAGGCGCAGGAGGGAGGGTTCGTTGGGGAAGACGCGGGCCACGCGGGTGCGGCGCTTGAGTTCCTGGTTGACGCGTTCCAGCGCATTGGAGGTGCGCATCCGTGGCTGGTGGGCGGCAGGCATCCCTCGCGATGCTTCACCCCCCGAGAACAGCGAGGCACCGGTTCTCCTAATTTCCGGCCATTCCCACAGTAACGACACTCGCTTCCAGCGCACGGTCGGCCGGTGGAACCATGGGCGAAGGCCGGGAGCAACTCGCCTCGAAGGGGGATTACTGAACTTCCAGCAGCTCGATCTCGAAGATGAGCGTCGCGTTCGGAGGGATGGCCCCGGGATAACCGCCTTCGCCATAGCCCAGCTCAGGGGGAATCGTCAGCTTCACCTTGTCACCCACGCGCATCCTCAAAACGGCGATGTCCCAGCCGGCAATGACCTCGCTCATGCCAACGGTGAAGGAGAACGGCTCGCCACGATCCACCGAGCTGTCGAACTTGGTCCCGTTCGTCAGCCAGCCACTGTAGTGGACCACGGCAACGTTGCCGGAGTTCGGGGAAGGAGCGTCGGGGGCGTCAGCGATATGGAGCAGCTCAACGAAAAGTTTCGGGGCAGATTCTTGTGACATCGGCGGGACGCTACGGGAGGGCGGCGGCACGGAGCAAGCGGGGCTTTCCGAAAACCTGTCAGTAGGAGGGACACTCTTGTCCCTCTTCGGAGTGCCCTCTTCACGAAGCCACGGCGGACAGGAGTGTCCGCCTTACGCGATGATGTCGCGCACCACGTTGCCGTGGACATCGGTCAGCCTGAAATCACGCCCGGAATAGGGATAGGTGAGCCGCTCGTGGTCGAGGCCGAGGAGGTGCAGGATCGTCGCGTGCAGGTCGTGGACGTGGACAGGGTTGTCCTGCGCGTGCATGCCGAACTCATCGCTCGTGCCATAGGTCATCCCGCCCTTCACACCGCCGCCCGCGAGAAGATAAGAGAACGCCGTGTGATGGTGATCGCGCCCGTGCTTGGCCTTCTCCTGCACTTGCGCGTAGGGAGTGCGACCGAACTCGCCGCCGAAGAGAACCAAGGTGTCGTCGAGCATTCCCCTGCTCTTCAAGTCGCGGATCAGCGCGGCGGCAGCCTTGTCCGCGTCGAGGCAGAGCTTCTTGTGGCCTTCGTCGTGGTTGGAGTGCGTGTCCCAGGGCTGGTTGCTGCCGTTGCTGGTGTAGTAAATGGAAACAAAACGCACGCCATCCTCGACCAGACGCCGCGCCAGCAGGCACGAACGCGCAAACGCCGTCTCGCCATACATCTCGCGGACGTAAGCCGGCTCGCGCGAGATGTCGAAGGCCTGCATCGCGCGCTTCTGCATCGAGTAGGCCGTCTCCATGGCCTTGATTTGGCCGTCCAGTTCCGCGTCGTTGCCGCGCGCCTTGAGATGCAGCTTGTTCAAGGTGCCGAGCAGGTCGAGCTGCTCGCGCTGCTCCGTGGGCGAGAGCTTCGCGTTCTTGATGTTGGCCACCAGCTTGTCCACCTGCATGTTCTCCGTGACAACGCTGGTCGCCTGAAACTCAGCGGGAAGGAAACTGTTGCTCCACAAGGCCGGGCCTACGACGATTTTGGGCGAGGGCCGCAAAACGACATAGCCGGGAAGGTTCTCGTTCTCCGTGCCCAAGCCGTAGAGCGCCCAGGAACCGAGCGAGGGACGGATGGGCTGGAGGTTGCCAGTGTTCATCATCAGCAAACCAGGCTCATGATTCGGCACGTCGGTCTTCATCGAACGGATGATACAGCAGTCATCAATCACGCTGGCCAGATGTGGCAGGGATTCACTCACCTCGATGCCGCTGCGACCGTGCTTCGCGAAGTTCAAAGGCGAAGGCACGAAGCCGGTGCCCTTGTAGTTCTTGTAGAGATTGCCGGTCGGTTGCTTGCCCTCGTGCGTCTTAAGCGCGGGCTTCGGGTCGAACGTGTCCACATGGGAAGGTCCGCCGTTGAGGAAGAGGAAAATGACCCGCTTGGCCTTGGGCGCGAAATGCGTCTGCCGCGCGGGGCCACCGCCGAACGCGCGCGAGCCGAGCAGGCCCGCCAAGCCCACCATGCCGAAGCCGACGGCGCTGCGGTGAAGGAAGTCGCGACGTGTGGAGAGAGGCGAGTTCAAGGTGTGCAAGGTAGAGGATAATTAGCAGGTGGCGAGGCCGCACGCCAGCGAGTAGTTGGCGTGTTTGCTGCCAAGGGCGCATTCGCACTGCCCCCGAAGAAGCGCCCAGCAATCACCCGCGCCCCTTCCGGCTACGCCGTCGCGTTCTTGCCGGTGTGGCGGATGTCGCGGCCTTCGTAGAGATAGACCACCTCCTCGGCGATGTTCGTCGCGTGATCCGCAATACGCTCGATGCGCTTGGAAATCTGCATGAGGTTCAGGCAGCGCGTGATGGTGGCGGGCTGCTCCATCATGTAAGTGACCAGCTCGCGCTGAAGCTGCTTGTGCAACGCATCCACGTCCTTGTCGCGCGGTAACACAGCGCGGGCACGGGCGGTGTCACGGCTTACGAAGGCTTCGAGCGCGTCGTTCAACATCTCCAAGGCCATCGTCGCCATACGCGGGATGTCCACGTAGGGCTTGAGTTGAGGCTCCGTGTTCAAGTCCACGGCGCGGCGCGCGATGGTGGTGGCCTCGTCACCCACGCGTTCGAGATCGTGCGTGATCTTCATGGCGACGGTGATGGTCCGCAGGTCGCTGGCGATGGGACCGCGCGACAGGAGAACGATGCACAGCTCGTCGAGTTCGATCTCCAACGCATCGAGCTTGTCATCGTCGGCCTCGACCTGACGGGCGAGGTCGTCATTGCGCTCGACGAGCGCCTTGACGGCGTTCTGCACCGAGCTGGCGGCGAGGCTCGACATGGTGAGGAGCTTTTCCTTGAGGGCGGCGAATTCGGGGTCGTGGGGGAGCATGGGTGGGCTGGAGTTAGAAGATAGGAGATAGAAGATAGCGACGCTGCGGTCCGGCGGCTGGTCGAGTGTTCGCGCGACTGAATACTGAACACTGGTTACTGAATACTTCTTGCCGCATCAGCCGAACCTCCCGGTCACATAATCCTCCGTCTGCTTCTTCGACGGGTTGGTGAACAGCTTCGCGGTCGGGCCGGACTCGATTAGCTCGCCGAGGTAGAAGAACGCCGTGTGATCGGAGATACGCGCGGCCTGCTGCATGGTGGGCGTGACGATGCCGATGGTGAACTGGCGCTTCAATGCGATTATCAGCTCCTCGATCTTCGCCGTGGCGATCGGGTCCAGCGCGCGGGCCGGCTCGTCCATGAGGAGAATCTCCGGCTTGATGGC
>SXGQ01358604.1_pt1 | contig 32016 bp, 30 predicted proteins | sample 3178371 | NCBI WGS metagenome assembly SXGQ01 (sample SAMN11356859, study PRJNA531348) | freshwater metagenome | isolation source: freshwater sample F1-20 | place: China: Fuxian Lake, Yuxi | collected 2017-12-25
AGGCTCCAGACGAAATAGCCGCGCACGTCCACGCCTTTTTCAATGGCGTGCAAGGTGGCCTGAATGTGGTCGTGCAGGTATGCCACGCGGTCCCGGTCATCAACCCGCCCGTCAACCACCGGATCTTTGAAGGCGCCACCGTTTTCGGTGATGTAAATGGCCGGCAAGGTGTAGTCCTTGTGAAGGCGGCAAAGCAACTCGGTCAGGCCGGGTGGATAGATTTCCCAGCCCATTTCGGTCAGGGGATTGCCGGGCTTGGCCGCGTCCCAGGTCTGGCTGGCGCACGAGAAGTTGCGGGTGTAGTAGTTCACGCCCATAAAGTCCAGCGGCTGGGCGATCAGGGCCATGTCCCCGGCTTGTACCGACGGCGCATCGTCGCCCAGCCAGGCCAGCACGTCGGCAGGGTAGGCCCCTTTGAACAAGGGGTCCATGTACCAGCGCACCACAATGCCGTCATCGAGCCTTGCCTTGGCCACGTCTTCAGGCGCATCGCTGGCCGGGTAAATGGGCGACTGGTTGAGCACGATACCCAGGGGCTTGCGAAAACCCATGTCGCGGATCGCCTTCAAGGCCATACCGTGCGAAAGCAACAGGTGGTGGCCAACTTGGTAGGCAACTTTTCGGTCTTTGATGCCCGGGGCAAAGATGCCGGTCTCGTGACCGAGGATAGACACCACCCACGGCTCGTTGTGGGTGCAAACCGTTTGCACGCGGTCACCAAAACGGCGCACCACTTCACACGCGTAGTTGCAAAAGTGCTGGCAGATCTCGCGGTTGTTCCAGCCGCCCTGCTCTTGCAGCGCTTGCGGCAGGTCCCAGTGGTACAGGGTGAGGTAGGCCTCGATGCCGCGCTTTTGCAGGCCGACGAGCAGGCGCTCATAAAAAGCGAACCCGGCCTCGTTCCAGGGGCCATGGCCTAAGGGTTGAACACGCGACCAGGCCACTGAGAAACGGTAAGCCGTCACGCCCAGCGAGGCAATAAGGTCCAGATCGGCCTCGAGCCGGTTGTAGTGGTCGCAGGCCACCAAGCCGTTGCTCTGATCGGCGATGCGATCGGGCTCCTCGCAGAAGGTGTCCCAGATCGAGGGGCCGCGCCCATCTTGCTGGCCTGCGCCTTCAATCTGGAAAGACGAGGTGGCCACGCCCCAGGCGAAATCGGCCGGAAAGTCTGATCTCTTAATCACCAGCGATTGGATGTCAGATGGCAATTTACCCACGTACGGCTCCTGCAGTCAGCCCTTCGATCAGGCGTCTGGATGAAAAAATGAAAATGATCAGCAGGGGAATCACCGCGATGGCCGAGCCGGCCATCAAGGCACCCCACTGGGTGTCAACCGGGCTTTGCACGCTGCGCAAAGCCAAGGGAAAGGTGTACATCTCCACGGTGCGCATGACCACCAGGGGCCCAATAAAGTTGTTCCACGAACCAATAAAGGCGATCAAACCCAGCGTGCCAAAGGCAGGGCCCAGCAGCGGCGCAACCACGCTGGTGTAGATGCGCAGCTCGCTGCAGTTGTCCATGCGGGCCGCCTCGATCAGCTCTTTGGGGATGGCAGACTCGATGTACTGGCGCATCAAGAAAATGCCCATTGCTGGTGCCGCGCCAGGCAAGTACAAGGCGCGCGGCTGATCAATCCAGCCCAGCGCGTCCATGATCAAAAACGAGGGGATCATGCCCAAAAAAGAGGGCACGAGCATGGTGCCCATAACCAGGGCAAACAGCGTCTTCTTGAACTTGAATTCGTACAGAGCAAACGCGCATCCGGCCATGGAGCAAAACAGCAGTGTCAGGGCGGTGCTCAGCAGGCCGACATACAAAGACCAGCCCAGGTTCATCCAGAACGGGATCTTGTCCATCAGGATGCGCAGGTTGACCAGGAACTGGTCGCCAAAAAACAGGGGCGGCGGCACGCTGATGATGTCGGTGCGCGAATGCGTGGCAAACACAAACATCAGGTAAAACGGCCCGAGCATGACCAGCGCCCCCAGCAACAGGAAGAACCAGCCGGCAGCGCCGAGGGTCGGTTGGTCGTCTTTCAGGGCTTGTGTCATGTTCAGCCTTGCCTGCCCTTGAACAGCCAGTTGGTGGCCAGGGTCAACACCATGATGACCAGAAACAGCAACCAGGAAATGGCGCTGGCCAAGCCAAAGTCGTTGAACTCAAATGCGGTGCGGTACATGTACATGGCCGTGGTCATGGCCGAGTACTCCGCGCCGCCTTTGCCACCCGTCAAGATGAAAGGCTCTTCAAACAGCTGCAGCCCGCCAATGACGGTCAGGGTCACGCCAAAGAACATCATGGGCTTGAGTTGCGGGAGCGTGATGAAAAAAAACTGCTGCCAGTTGCGGGCGCCGTCCATGCGCGCGGCTTCATAGAGCTCGCGCGGAATGCTTTGCATGGCCGCTACATACAAGATTACGTTAAAGCCCAGATACCGCCAAAAGACCACGAATGAAATCACCGGCTTGATGGTCTCTGGGCTGCCCATCCAGTCGATGTGGGTGGCTGGCAATACGCTCTGAAAAATTGGCCACTGCGCCAAGCCGTCGAGCGCCGCATTGACGATGCCAAAGTCGGTCGAAAACATGCTCGAGAACATCATGGCAATGGCCACGGTCGAGGTGATGTAGGGCAGAAAGTAGGCGCCCATGGCCGGGTTGCGCCAGCGCCCCAGCCGCTCGTTGATCAGGTAGGCCAGCGGTATGGCCACCACGTGCTGGGGCAGGCCCGAGGCCAGAGCCAGCCACAGGGTGTTGCCCAGAGAAGTCCAGACCAGCGGATCTTCAAGCGCAAAGATCAGGTTATCCAGACCGACAAACTTCATGGAGCCCAGGCCTTGTACCGGGTCCCACATTTGGAACATCAGAAAAAACGAAAAGCCAATCGGAAATAGGCCAAAGACCAGAAACAGCACGATGAACGGGCTGATCAGCACATAGGGTGCCAGGGCCTGACCGACCAAAGGTTTCATAGGCGACTGGCTCGGCGCTGCACCGCCTGGTGTGCGTCTTTCAAGGCCTGATCGATGGACTTGCCTTTGGTGAGCACCAAGTCCAGTTCAGCGTTGACGATCTCCTCGGCCACCGCATCGGCCTTGAACACGCGCGTCGGGGTGATCTGCGCTGCGGCCTGGCGCCAGGCGATGCGCGCCTTCTGGCCGCCAAGAAACGCCACCGGCTGATCAAAATAAGCGCCACTGTGCGCCTCGATCAGGGCCGGGAAGGCGTTGAATTTCTCAAATGCCATTTCCTGCTGCTGGCGGTTGAGCGTGAGGTATTTGATCAGGTCCCAGGCCAGCTCTTTTTGCACGGCCTTCTTGGGAATGGCGTAAAAAGTGCCGCCCCACGACGTGGCCACCCGCTCGGGAAGCCCGGTGCTGCGCCACAGGCCCGAGGTGTTGGGCGCGAGCCAGTTTTGCAAATGTCCGCCAAGCCAGGCGCCCATCATTTGCGTGGCCACCTGCCCGCGCTTGAGCGACTCGCCCCACTCGTTGGACCAGGCGTTGACCTTGGCATCAAGCCCCTCGGCCCGGATGCGCCGGGCCAGCTCGAAGCCCTTGCGAAAGCGCTCCGACGTATCGATGATGGACTTGCCCTGCGCGTCAAAGTAGATGCCCTGCCCCGGCGCAATGTTGCCGCGGATGACGATGTCTTTGATATCCCTTGCGTGGGCCACCAGGAAGGCGCCGGTGGCCTTTTTGAGCTGCTGGCCACTTTTGATGAAGCCATCCCATGATCCGGTCAGCTCGGCCTCGCCAATCTGGGCCTTTTTTATCAGATCCTGCCGATAGAACATCACGCCGGGGCCGATGTCGGTGGGCATGGCCGCCAGACCCGTGCTCCCCGGCCGGCCCTGGGCCAGGGCAAACGGCACCAGCTTGGCCGCGCTCTGGCCCGCCAGGAAGGGGGCTTGATCCAGGTCCTCCAGACCCCCGCCCAAGGCAAAGCGGCCCAGATAGCCATATTCAAGGGCCATGACGTCCGGCAGACCAGAGGAAGTGGCCAGTGCTGTGGTCATGGCAGTATGGTGGTCGGCGTATTCGCGGCCGATCACCTTGACCTCAACCTGCGGGTGGGCCTTTTTCCATTCAACCAGCGCAGCTTTGACAATTTCATCGACCGCCGGATAAGCGGCCACGGTCAGGGTGACCTTCTGGGCCAGAGCCTGCATCGCCAGCAGCAGCCCCAGCAGCGCGAAGCAGATTTTTTTCATGAAAGAACCTTTTTGAAAGCGCTTTCATTTTAGATCCGGACGCCGACCCAGGGCCGAGGGTTTTCCCGAAACTGCGCGGCGTGCCGCGCTCAGGCTGTCGGTGGCTTCTCCATGGCCTGGGCCAGTTCCACGCTGCCGCGCTCGCGCAGCTTGTCCGCCGCGCCCTGAACATCGCGCGGTTCACGATTTTGACTGAGCTTGGACTTGCCTTCCATCGCCGTCACAGCAATCTCGATGCCGACCACGGCGCGAAGCATGCCGTCGATGTATTCAGGCGCAGAGTCACCCATTTTCCAGGGCCGACTTTCCTGCGCCTCGTGCACCCGGGTCAGCCGTGCAAGCACACCGCGCAGGTACTTTTCATCATCACGCACGGTCAAGCGGCCATGCACGTGCACCACCTCGTAGTTCCAGGTGGGCACCAGCCGATGCGTCTCGTGTTTGCTGGGGTACCAATTGGGCGATATATAGCTTTCGTTGCCGCGAAAAATCACCAGCACATCGGCGCCGCCGAGGCACTGCTGCCAAACCGGGTTGGCGCGGGCCACATGCGCGCGCAAAAGACCCAGGGAGCCAACCGCCGGCTCGAATTCAAAGGGGATGTGGTTGGCATCGAGCGAGCCGGTCTGCGAAGTGACCAGCACGCCCAGCGGGTGATCTGCAATGATGCGGTGCAGCGCGGCCTGATCGCTCACGCGGAAATGCTCGGGTGTGTACATAGGGAGGTTCGGATTGCCACAAATGCCAACAATTATGGCCGCCCGCCCAGGCGCATGATCCGGCAGCCTTGGCCGTCTTGCGCCGCATTGCCGAACTCGAGCGCGGCATAGGGCTGCGCCTGTTCAACCACCCCACGCGCAGGGTGGATCTGGCCGAGGCGGCGCAAATGCGCGGATGCACGACGCCGGGCATTCGAGCCCTCAGCGAGCAAGGCCAATGACGACGGCGTTGGGCTCCACGGCGGCCATCGCAGTTTGACGAAGCTTCAATTGTGTCTGTGCATCGGCAAAACCAACCAACCCCAGTGCGGGCGTGATCTGCAGCGACACCTCTACCCCTGCCGCTGCGCTGCCGCGTCTGACCACCTTGCCGTGCAAGAGGTTGACCCCACCCACCGCAACAATGGTGGGCGCCACCGTCACCGCAGTGGCTTTGAACATGGCCAGCACTTTCAGACCGGGCTCCAGGCCCAGAAGCTGCACGCTTTCAAGCGTGATCCGCGACGACAGCTGCTGGCCGTCGGAAAGTCCGAGAATGACCGTCGCAGCGCCCTTTGCACGGCCTATGGCTTGCACCCGGCACGGCAACTGGTTGCGCATGCTGGTCCTCATGCCCACGCCGGCGATCGCGCGCAAATTGAGCCCCGAGCCCCGGCTGGAGCGTTCGATCTGAGCGAGGGCTTTTTCGCGCGCGCTGTTGAGCATATCGGCCGCCTCCAGCACCCGAAGCCCTGCCGAGGTGAGTTTGGCCCCTCCCCCACCCGAGCCGCCCACCGCCTTGTCGACCAGCGGCGCCCCAGCAAGATTGCTCAGGGTCTCGAGGGCTTGCCAGGCGGCCTTGTAGCTCACCCCGTTGGCACGCGCGGCCTGAGAGATGGAGCCTGCATGGTGCATGGATCGCAGCACCTCCAGCCTCTTGTCAGCCGCAGGTGCCCCGAGCACCTCTTCGAAGTGAATCTTTGGATGGGTCATGGTCTGAACTGTCTGAGTTGCACAGCAACGTTTTACGACTCGGCCGCAGCAGAACGCTATTCATTTGTAGAATAGCGATTTATCGTCGATTTCCCATTTTTACACATCGAAGCTCTTTATGAAGCATCACGCACCGAGCTGGCTGGTCATCGCCGGCATAGCCCTGATCACGCCATTGCAGCTCTTTGCTGCCGAGATCAATGTGGCCGTGGCTTCGAACTTCAGTGCGCCAATGAAGATCATCGCGCGTGACTTTGAGCGCGAAACCGGCCACAAGTTGACCTTGGCCTTTGGGGCAACGGGGCAGTTTTATGCCCAGATCCGCAACGGCGCTCCTTTTTCGATCCTGCTGTCGGCCGACGAGGAAACGCCCATCCGGCTGGAAAAGGAAGGCCTTGCCACAGCGCAGTCACGTCTGACCTACGCCATTGGCAGGCTGGTCTTGTGGAGCAGGAAGCCGGGCTTCGTCGATGCTCAGGGCGAGATTTTGCGAACCGGCAAATTTAGCAAGATTGCCATTGCCAACCCCAAGCTGGCGCCCTATGGCGCAGCAGCCATGCAGGTACTCGACAAGATGGGCCTGCGCGAGCGCATCGCGACCAAGGTGGTTGAAGGCGCCAACATCACGCAGACCTTGCAGTTTGCCTCCTCTGAAAATGCGCAGTTGGGCTTCATTGCCCTGTCTCAGGTCTTTGAAAACGGCAAGATCAAGGAGGGCTCAGGCTGGGTGATTCCGGCCTCGATGCACGCCCCGATTCGGCAAGACGCTGTCTTGCTCAAGCCGGGCAAGGACAGCGCCGCAGCAGCAGCTCTGATGAAGCATTTGCAAGGCGATCAGGCCAAGGCTGTGATCGAGTCGTTTGGATATGCCGTGCCGATCAGCGCAGTGCGACTGGAGGCCCGATGAACGAGGCCATTACCCACGAGGCCTGGCAGGCTGTTGCGCTGACGCTCAAACTCGCGACCCTGACCTCGGTGTTCCTGCTTTTCATGGCCACCCCGCTGGCCTGGTGGTTGTCTCAAACGCAGTCGCGCTGGCGTGCCGCCGTTGGCGCCCTCGTCACACTGCCCTTGGTCCTGCCGCCGACCGTGCTGGGCTTTTACATCCTGGTCCTGCTGGGCCCGCACGGATGGGTGGGGCAGCTGACGCAGGCCATCGGACTGGGGGTGCTGTCGTTTTCCTTTGCGGGTCTGCTCATCGGCTCAGTCGTCTTCTCGCTGCCTTTCGCGGTTGCACCGATTCAATACGCATTTGAAGCCATGGGCAAAAGACCCATGGAAGTGGCCGCAACCCTCAGAGCCCGGCCCATCGACGCCTTCTTTCGCGTGGCACTTCCCATGGCCAAGCCAGGGCTGCTGACCGCCATGGTGTTGAGCTTCGCGCACACAGTGGGCGAATTTGGTGTGGTGCTGATGATCGGTGGCAACATACCCGGCAAAACCCGAGTGGTGTCCATGCAGATCTATGGGCATGTGGAGGCCATGGAGTACGCGCAGGCCCATTGGCTTGCCGCCGGCATGGTGATTTTTTCGTTTGGTGTTCTGATCACACTGGCGCGCCTGAAAAAGCGCAACGACCGGGTTCTGCCATGACCGATGCTGCAACCCTGCGGATCAAGGTTTCGCTTGAGCGCTCTGATTTTGCGCTGCATGTTGACCTCACATTGCCGGCCAACGGGATTGCAGTGCTGTTCGGCCCCTCCGGTTCAGGCAAGACCACCGTGCTGAGATGCCTGGCCGGTTTGGAGAAGGCCGAGGGCTTGATCCGTGTTGGACAGGAAACCTGGCAAGACACCCAAAGGCAGATCTTCAAACCCACATGGCAGCGTGAAATTGGCTATGTGTTTCAGGAGGCCAGCCTGTTTGAACACCTCGACGTCAGGCAAAACCTGCTCTTTGGTCTGCGCCGATCTGCCCAGACCGACACAAGCCGCGATCTCGATGCGGCCGTGGACCTGCTGGGCATTGGGCACTTGCTCGATCGTGCCGTGGCCAGCCTGTCGGGTGGCGAGCGCCAGCGCATTGCCATTGCCAGGTCTTTGGCCACGCGACCCAAACTCCTGCTGCTCGACGAGCCGCTGGCCTCACTGGACGTGGCACGGCGCAAGGAGGTCTTGCCCTGGCTGGAGCGACTGCACAAGCAATTGCACATACCGATGCTGTATGTGACGCATTCCGTGGACGAGTTGGCCCGGCTGGCCGACCACGTGGTAATGCTCGATCGGGGTCGCGTTCTGTCCTGCGGTCCCATCACTCAGACCATGGCCACACAGGAGGTCGCACTTGCAATCGGCGAAGAGGCGGGCCTGGTGACCACCGCAGAAGTGGTGGAGCGCAGCGTTGAAGATCACATCGCTCAGGTTCGATTCGGTGGCGGCACCCTCTGGGTGCGCGATCCAGGCATGGCCGTGGGGCGAAGCGTGCGCCTGCGAATTTTGGCCCGCGACGTCAGCCTTGCTCTGTCGGTTCACGACGATTCGACCCTACAAAATCGTCTGGCGGGCACCATCGAGTCGATCGACGCCGATGTACACCCTTCGCAGGCCATCGTGCGCGTGCGCTGCACGCAAGAACTGATCCTTGCGCGGGTCACAGTGAGGTCCTTGCGCAGTCTCGGGCTGCGGCCCGGCTCCTCGGCATGGTGCCAAGTCAAATCGGTGGCGCTGATCGTCTAGTCCAGCGCAGACCGCAGGTGGCCCTATCTGCCTGGGTCCACCGCTTTGCCCTTGCTGCCCTGGCACTCGCCTGGTGTTCGCTTGGTGCTCTAATGGTTATGCTCACACCCATAGTCAAAATCCGTTTTTCATGACAGACCCAAAAGCCAAGGAAAAATCCTTTCTCGCCCGGGTGCGGCAAGCACTGCCTGGCCTGCATCCGGCCGAACGCCGGCTGGGCGATTTTGTCTGTGACTTTCCGGGTGAATTGGCCAGTTATTCCGGATCCGAGCTGGCCCAGCTGGCCCATGTGTCCAAGGCCACCGTCTCGCGTTTCGTCAAGCGCCTGGGCTACCCCAATTACGAGGCGGCCCGTCGGCATGCGCGGGCTGAAAAGCTCACCGGATCGCGCCTGTTTTTAAGCACCGCTGCCAACAGTGGGGCTGTGCAGAAGGTGGCCTCGCATGTGGCCCAGGGCATTGCCAATCTGGAAGCCACTTTTGTGGCCATATCTGACGCCAAGATCGATGCGGTGGTCAAGGCCATGCTCCAGGCGCGCAAGGTCTGGGTCATCGGCTTTCGCAGCAGCCATCCGTTTGCCAGCTATTTGCAGTGGCAGTTGACCCAGGTTATTGAAAACATTGTGGCCATTCCTGGTGGCGGACAGACACTGGGCGAGCATCTGGTGAGCGTGGGCAAGCGCGACCTGGTGATCGTGCTGGGCCTGCGCCGGCGGGTGGCACGCATGGACCTCATGCTCGAGCAGATCCGGCGCCAGGGCGCGCGGCTGCTGTACATCACCGACGAAGGCGTGCCCTTCCAGGAGGGCGCCACCTGGCATTTTCGCTGCCACTCACAGGCACCCGGGCCGCTGTTCAACCACACCGCGGTGGCTGCGGTGTGCCACCTGCTGACCACCCGGGCGATCGAAAAAGCGGGAGCAGCCGGCCGCGCCCGCCTCAGGGCCATCGAGGCCTTGAACGACGAACTCGAAGAGCTTTGAGGCCACCCCGCCAAGCCCGTGGCACTCTCGACTGCGCTCCCGGATGGGGCGCCTGCGCACCGTAAAAGCGCACGCCGCGCCATGAATTGGGGCGCACCCTGAAGCAGCTCACGCCTTGGGTCGGCCAATCCTGGGCAGAGTCGTCAAGATTTGCCATGAAAAAAAGATTTCATGTACTATGGCAAGAAACTTGCGTTACTTGCGCACGTTTCGGCGGGGCTGTCCCGCCGACCACCCTCTTTTTCTAGGAGTGAATATGCGCATTGGACTCATCGCCGGATTGGCTGCCGCCTTCCTTGCCTCAGCCGCTCATGCCAACCCAGTCACGCTCAAGGTGCTGGGCCAACCTGTGGGCTCAGGCCTGATACAGAAGAACAAGGAGCAGCCCTTCTTCGAAAGCCTGGCGCGAACCACGGGCCTGAGCCTGAACGTGCAGTACTCCCCGGTCGATGTGGCGGGCATTCCCGACACCGACGGCTTGCGCGTGCTCAAGTCGGGTTTGTTCAACATGGTGTCGCTGCGTCTGCCCCAAGTCAGCCGCGATGAGCCCACAGTGCTGGGCTTTGATCTGGTGGGCCTCAACCCAAGCTTTGAGGCGGGCAAGAAAAACACCGATGCCTTCTTCGCCACCGTGGACAAGCGCCTGCAGGCGCAGTTCAACGCCAAATTGCTGGGCGTCTGGCCAGCCGGCCCGCAGGTGATTTTCTGCAAGCCTCAAATCAAGGGCCTTGCAGACCTCAAAGGCCGCAAAATCCGTGTCGGCGACCAAAGCAGCGCCAATTTCGTGGCTGGCCTGGGCGCAACCGGTGTGCCCATGCCCTTTGGTGAGGTCCAACAATCGCTGGCGCGCGGCGTGGTGGACTGCGCCATCACAGGACCAGCCTCAGCCAACTCAGGCGGTTGGCCTGAAGCGGCCACCACCGTCATGCCCTTGGCCCTGCAATTGGCGATCAATGGTTATGCAATCAACCTGAACACCTGGCGCCAAATGTCGCCAGCCGATCAGACCAAGCTGCAGCAGGCGGTCGACAAGTTGGTCAAGGAGATCTGGGCCTACTCTCAGGAGCTGGCAGAAGATGCCAACCGCTGCAACATCGGCGCCAGCCCCTGCAGCTCGGGCAAGAGCTACAAGCTGACCTCGGTCCCAGTGACACCTGCTGATCTGGCAACCGTCAAGGGTGCACTCAAAGAGCGGTCACTGCCGGCTTGGAGCCGCCAGTGCAATGCGGTCAATCCCAGCTGTGAAGCAGACTGGAACGCCACGATTGGGGCCGGCCTTTGAGCTCTGCGCAGACGGGTGGCCCATCCGTTTACGAACGGATGGCCGCCAACGTGTTCGGCGTGACCATGCTGGCTCTGGCCGCGCTGGTCACGGTTGAGACCCTGGTTCGCAAATTCTTTTCGATCTCCCTGGGGGGCGTCGACGAGCTGGCGGGTTACTCGATCGCGGTGGGCGCGCCATTGGCCTTTGTGGTGACCTTGATGCAGCGTGCGCACATCCGCATCAACATCGTCTACATCTTCATGGGGCCGCGTCTGAAGGCCTGGATGGACTACCTGTCCATCCTTTCTCTGGGCCTGCTGGCGGTGTTTCTTTTCGGCTTTACGGTCAAGACAGTGCTCGAGACCCAGGCCTACAAATCGATCGCCCAAACCCCCTGGGCCACACCGCTGATCTATCCGCAGCTGGTCTGGCTGGTGGCCATGGTGATCTTCTTGCTCCCGGCGCTTTGGCTGCAGGTTCGCGCCTTCAAGTTGCTGGTCGGCGGGCGGACGCAGGAGATGAGTGCGCAATTTGGCCCTGATACCCCCGAAGAGGAGCTCAAGGCCGAGCTCGAAGATTTACAACGGCGCTGAATCGGGAAGCCATCACCATGAGTCTTGTTTATCTGGCCATCGGTTTCGTGGTCATGCTGGCCCTGATGTTTCTGAGTCTGCCGGTGGCCTTCGCCATTTTGTTCGTGGGCACGGTCGGAGGGCTGCTGGCCCATGGCACGCCGCTGCTCGACATGATGGGCGGCGTGGTCTGGAGCACGCTCAACAACTCGGTCATGACCGCCGTACCCCTGTTCATGCTGCTGGGCGAGCTGCTCTTGCGCGGCGGGATTGCTGACCGCATGTTCGATGCGCTGTCGGTCTGGCTGGGCCGTCTGCCCGGCGGCCTGCTGCACACCAATATAGGTACCTGCGCTTTGTTTGCAGCCACATCAGGCTCTTCTGTGGCCACCGCTGCCACGGTGGGGACGGTGGCCTTACCGGCACTGACTGCCCGCAAGTATCCAGTGGCCGCCTCCCTGGGCTCACTGGCTGCCGGGGGGACGCTGGGGATTTTGATTCCGCCCAGCGTCAACCTGCTGGTCTATGGCTCCCTGGCCAATGTGTCGGTGGGCCAGTTGTTCATCGCCGGCATCATCCCCGGCCTGCTGCTGACCAGCTTGTTTTTTGTCTATGTGGCCGTGGCCCATTCGAAAGCGGGCAGCCACGACCAGGCCGAAGCCTTGCCCCTGGCCGAGAAGATCGCGGTGCTGCGTCATCTAATACCTCCCGGAGTGATCTTTGTGGTGGTGATGGGCAGCATTTATGGCGGCCTGGCCACGCCCACCGAGTCGGCGGCTCTGGGCCTCATAGCTGCGCTGTACTTTCTGGCGCGTGCCGGGCGCCTGCGATGGGCGTTGCTCGAGCACTGCTTCATGCAGGCGGCCCGCACCAGCGGCATGGTGATTTTGATCATCGTCTGCGCCCTGCTGCTTAACGTCACCCTGGCCATGCTGGGCACCACCCAGGCGCTGACCCAGTGGGTCGGAACGCTCGGACTCGACCGTTACTCCCTGTTGGTGATCTTGGTGGTCTTTTATGTCATTTTGGGCATGTTCATGGACGCCATGTCCATGCTGGTACTGACCGTTCCGGTCGCGGTACCCATGGTGATGGCCGTTGGGGTGGACCCGGTCTGGTTCGGCATTTTCATTGTGGTGATGTGTGAGATCGCGCTGATCACGCCGCCCGTGGGCATGAACCTGTTTGTGGTGCAAGGCCTGCGCAAGGACGGTGGAAGCTTTCGCGATGTGATCATGGGCAGCCTGCCTTATGTCTTCATCATGCTCGGGTTCACCGCGCTGTTGATCGTTTGGCCGCAAATCGTCACCTGGCTGCCAGAGTCTGCCAGCGCACCATGAGTCTGTCTGCTCAGACTCGGCCCGCCGCGCCCTGTCGGGTGCTGGTGATCAACCCAAACACCAACCCCCTGGTGACGGCTCGGGTGCGCGAGGTGGCCAGCCGCTATGCGAATGAACACCTGCGCTTTGAGGTGGTCAACCCTTCGGCCGGACCGTTTTCCATAGAAAGCGACGAGGACAAGCGCGCGGCAGAGCAGCATGCGCTGCAACTCATTGCTCAGAGCCAGGCGCAGCACTACGACGGCTATGTTCTGGCCTGCTTCGACGACCTGGCCCTGAAGGATGCGCGCAACATGGTGACGGTACCGGTGATCGGTTGCTGCGAGGCCGGCATTGCGGCAGCCCGCTTGATCTCGCCCGCGCTGGCCATCGTCACAACGGTCAGCGCAGCTCTGCCGGGCATCCGTGCCATGATGCGGCGCTACGGCGCGGGCGAGCAGGCAACTGTGCATGCGGCCGAGATTGGCGTTGCCGAAGCCGCCCGCTCGCAACCCGATGCGCAAAATCGCCTGCTGCGCGCGGTCAGCCAAGCGGTGAAGGTAGACGGCGCCCGGGTGGTTTTGCTCGCCTCGGGTGGCCTGACTGGCCAGGCCGCTGGCATCAGCCTGCAAAGCGGCGTGCCGGTGGTCGACGCGGTGGAGGCCGCCCTGCGCGAGGCGGTGCGGCTTTGTACCGGGCTGGTGGCTGAACCCAGCGCTTGACGTGCGCAAAGATGTTCCGGCATCTGCACGCGTTGCCGATGCTTGGCTTGAAAAAGCAGAGCATCGAGTGCGTAAGATGCGCTCATGACCCTCGCCCCACACGCCGACACCCGCTTCGACAGCCTCGCCCTTTCAGCGGCAACCCTGGAAAACCTCAGGCGCCTCGGTTACATCGAGATGACTGCCGTCCAGGCGGCCAGCCTGCCCGATGCCTTGCAAGGCAGGGATGTCATTGCACAGGCCAAGACCGGCAGTGGCAAAACGGCCGCCTTTTCCCTGGCCCTGCTGGCCAAGCTGGACGCACGCCGCTTGGCCGTACAGGCTCTGGTGCTTTGCCCCACCCGCGAGTTGGCCGATCAGGTGACCGGCGAGATTCGCCGTCTGGCGCGTGCGGCAGACAACGTCAAGGTCACGACGCTGGTGGGCGGCGTGCCCCTGCGCGGGCAGACGGTCAGCCTGTCTCACGGGGTCCACATCGTGGTGGGCACGCCCGGCCGCGTGCTCGATCACATGGAGCGCGGTCATCTGAACTTTGACGCGCTGTCCACCCTGGTGCTTGACGAGGCCGACCGCATGCTGGACATGGGTTTTGCCGACGACATTGAGAAAGTGGTCCGCCAGTGCCCAATGCAGCGGCAAACCCTGCTGTTTTCAGCCACTTACCCAGAGGGCATCGCCCAGATTGCGGCGCGGTATCTGCGCGAGCCGAGCGTGGTGAAGGTGCAGGCGCAGCACGACAGCGGTCAGATCGAGCAGCGTTGGTACGAGGTGCGCGAGGAGCAGCGCCTGCCAGCGGTAGCCGCTGCGCTGGCACACTTTCGACCCATCCGAACATTGGCCTTTTGCAACACCAAAGTGCGCTGCCGCGAACTGGTGCAAGTGCTGCAGGCGCGAGGCTACAACGCGCTGGCTCTGCACGGCGATCTGGAGCAGCGCGAGCGTGATCAGGTGCTGGTGCGCTTTGTCAACGGCAGTTGCTCGGTGCTGGTTGCCACCGACGTCGCTGCGCGCGGTCTGGACGTTACCGGATTGTCCGCCGTGGTCAATGTCGATATTGCTCCAGAGCCACAAGGCCATGTGCATCGCATCGGGCGCACGGGCCGTGCCGGCCAAAGCGGGCTGGCACTGAGCCTGGCGGCACCCGACGAGATGGGTGCGGTCGGGCGCATCGAACAATTGCAGGAGCGGCCGTCCGTCTGGTACCCACTGAGCGAGCTGGTCGCAGCGCCAGGGGCTCTGCTGCAGCCGGCCATGGCCACCGTGCACATTCAGGCCGGTCGCAAGGACAAGATTCGCGCGGGCGATGTGCTGGGGGCACTGACGGCCGACCTGGGCTACACCCGCGAGCAAGTTGGCAAGATAGACATCAATGAGTTTGCCACCTACGTGGCTGTGGCACGAAGCATTGCACAGCAGGCCGTGGCACGCCTGAACCAGGGCCGCATCAAGGGTCGGGCAGTGAAGGCGCGGCTGTTGGGGGACGATGTCTGATATGAATAGCTTGCCCCCGGAACCACCGGTTGGTAGCGATTCTCAGCGTCTGGCCAAGCGTGTTGCAGCCCTGGTGCCCTGCTCACGCAGCCAAGCCGAGCAGTACATCACGCAGGGCATGGTGAGTGTGGACGGAAAAATCTGCGAGGTGCCAGAGACACGCGTGGACACAAAGCAGCGGGTCGACATCGATCCCCGAGCCCGCCTGCAAGAAGCCAGGGTGTCAGCCACGTTCCTGATACACAAGCCGGCCGGCATGCCAGGCCATTGCATAACCGATTTGCTCGAACGCAGCCGCCACTGGAGCGGTGACACCTCTGGCCTGCGATTGAACAAGGCTCAACTGAGCGGCCTTCAGAGCCTGCTGCCCATGCCCGATCCGGCCAGCGGTCTGTGCGTCTTGAGCCAAGACGTGCGGGTCATTCGCAAGCTCACTGAAGATTCGGCGTTCATGGAGCAGGAGTTGATCGCCGAGGTTCGGGGCGAAATCGCACCCGAGGGCTTGGCCCGCCTGTGCCACGGACTGCGGCACTCAGGCCAGCCGCTGCCACCGGCCCATGTCAGCTGGCAAAGCGAGACACGCCTGCGCTTTGCAGTCAAAGGCATTGCGCCACAACGGATCGGCTGGATGTGCGCACAGGTAGGCCTCGAACTGACCGCGCTTCGGCGCATCCGCATTGGACGCATACCAATGGCAGGCTTGCCGCAGGGCCAGTGGCGGTTTTTGCCGGCGGGCGATCGGTTTTGATCCAAGCCCAGAGCGATGGGGATATATGGGACACTCAGTTGCGTTCCAACAGATACGATAAGGCGAATCCCAATGAAATTGAGCAGGCAATTCGCATACGTGTGCCCGGTGACGTTGCTATTCGCGAGCGTGCTCGCATGGGCTGATCATGAGCCGCAATCCTACTCTTACTCTGGGGCAAGGAGTAGATCAAATGCAATCGAATTCAAACCCTCCACCGACCCAAGGCTCCTGAATCGTGAACGGATCGGTTCAGACCAAGTGATCAAGCAAAAGATGGATGAACTTCTTGAAGGTTTTTTGAGCACAGGTCTGGCAGGTATCGCGGTGCAAGGCAGCGATATTTATTACGAAAAATACAGAAACGGCGACGAAAAAAATCTTTACCCAGCATGGTCCATGACTAAGAGCCTGGTGTCTCTGGCCGTCGGACACGCACTTTGTGATGGATACATCAAGAGCCTTGATGAGCCGGCCCAGCAGTACGTCAACGATGTTCAAGGAACCATTTGGGGCAGTGCGACGATTCGGCAACTTCTCCAGATGCGCAGCGGTGCACCCAAACGCAGTCTTGATTCCGGGGGGGACTACCTTTATTCGCAAACCAGTTCCGGGCTTGATATGGTCAGAGGTGTGTTTGCGGTCACCGAGGTCGCAAAGCGATTCAATTCCCTTCCTGAATCTGCACCACCGGGCTCGCGTTATGCTTACTCTAATGTCGACACGGACACACTGGGGCTGGTCGTCGCTGCGTCTACTAAGCAGCCTTTTGGCAGGTATTTCGAGTCCGCAGTGCTAGGGGGCGCCAAGTTGGAGCATCCATCGATCTTCCACGTAGACCGCTCTGGCCATCCTGTAACCCATGCTTATTTCTTTGCCAGTCTCCGAGACTTCGCCCGCCTGGGCCAATATGTTCTCGATTTATACGCGGGCAAGACGGGAAACAACTGTCTTAAGGAGTACGTTTCCCAAGCACTCACGCCCTATACCGAAGCGACCAACCCTGTCAACAAAAGTCCCATCGGCTATGGATTTCAGTTCTGGCTGGATACCGGGTTTGGTCAGTCAAAGCAAGAGATAGCCCGCATGTCAGGCCACCAGGGCCAAGACATCTTCATCAACCTGCGGACCGGCAAAGTCGCGGTCGTGCTGGGTTGGAAAGCTTCGCTGCGTGCCAAGTCCTGGAGTCCATCTGGTATCGCTGAGTGGTTATCTCGCTGATTACCCTCGTGATTGGCAACCTAGCCCTGAAAAGAATCCTGATCAGACCTGCGACGAAGCTACGCATCGAGCGCCAGTTGGGGTACGACCACGGTAGAGCAGCTCGGTCTTGCATCCATCGACGAACACGTTGTCACGCAACGCGCCTTTGTGCCGTCCATGGACAGCTGTTGGAGCCGCGACAGAGCGGGCTGAGTAAAGTCTTCGGCAGTGAGCTGGACGGTATTCGTGATCCCATGCAGTTCACTCGAAATTACAACGTCGTTATAGCCAGCGTCAGCAGAACTGCGATTGGACTGGTCGATAAGTTCCGGTATACGGAATATAATTTATACTGTTCGTTCCAGCGCTCTCCTAAGATTTCCACGGATTTCCCCCACATGCCAGCCACCAACCCTTCCCAGCGCACCATCTCGAATGAGGACAAGAGCCGCATCCAGTCGATTGGCAAGATGATGAATATCCTGGAGTGTTTTTCCACGGTGGCCCGTCATCTTTCACTTTCGCAAGTGGCCACACTTTCTAACCTGCCGCGGCCGACCACCCATCGAATGCTCTCGGCCATGAAAGAGATCGGGTTCATTGAGCAGGATGCGCGCACAGGCAGCTACGGTTTGGGCATTCGGCTTTTCGAGCTGGGCAGTGTGGCGTTGGCCAATATGGACATCTTGCGCGAGGCCAAGCCCTTCTTGGATCGGCTGTCGGAGCTCTCCGGAGAGTCGTCGCACCTTGGCGTGTTCAACGGCTTCGAAGTCATCGTAGTCGAGCGCGAGGTGCCCTCGGAAAGACAGTCACGGGGCATTCGGCCCGGCGAATCTTCTCCGGCTCACTGCACTGGCGTGGGCAAAGCCATGCTGGCATTCCAAAGACCTGAAGTGATTGAGAAATTGATTGCAGCTGGTCTCAAGGCATACACCGCCACAACACTGTCTACGGCAGAGGCCTTGCGCAAGGATTTAGCTGCCACGCGCAAGCGGGGCTATGCCATAGACAACTCGGAACACCAGGTTTGGGTCCGCTGCGTGGCCGCTCCCATCCGCAATTCATCCGGACACGTGTTTGCCTCGGTCAGCGTGACCGGAGCCACCGACCGCATGACCGATGCCAAGATCTCGAGCCTCGCGCCGCTGGTGGTTCAGACCGCGGACTCCATCTCGCGCCAGATCGGCTACGAGGCCTCAGCCGGCTAGGGCCCCGCCCGAGCGCGAAGGCGCCACGCGCCTTCGCATCCATTCCGGAGGTACGCAGGGAAAACCCCATTTGACGGGTGCTGGACGGAACTCTACATTGAAATCGGATTACGGAACCTCATTCCGAATTCCGGACTTTTAATCGCCGAATCCGATCAAAAAGCTGACCAGACCACTCAGGAGTGCCCGATGACAAGTTCAGTCTCTTTTGCCCGCCAGCACCTCACGGGCGTCCTGCCACCCATCACCATGCCGTTTGACGCCCGGGGGGAATTGGTCAAAGGGGGGTTGCGTGAGCAGATTGACTTCATCATCAGGAGCGGCGTCAGCGGGGTCGTTGCCGGCGGCAGTACCGGCGAGGGCCACACTCTGACCGACTCGGAGTTCGCCGCAGTCATGAAAGAGGCCCACGACGCCACTGCCGGTCGCGTACCTTTCTTGGCAGGCCTGATTGTGCAAAGCACCCGCGCGGCCATTGAGCGCGCCAACATGCTCAAGGGCATGAAGGTGGCGGCCCTTCAGGTCACGCCTGTTCACTACTTGTTCAAGCCCGATGCACAGGCCACCATCGATCACTTTCGCGCGATCGCCGACGCCACTGGAATCCCGATTCTGATTTACAACGTGATTCCCTGGAACTACTTGAGCGTCGACATGATGCTACGCATCATGGATGAAGTGCCGGGCGTGGTAGGCATGAAGCAAAGCGGCGGCGATCTCAAGTCCATCTCGGACCTGCTGCTCCATTGCAAACCTGAAAACGTGGTGCTCTCGGGCGTGGACGCCCTGCTCTATCCCGGCTTTGCCATGGGCATGCATGGGGCCATCTCTGCACTGACCAGCGGAGTTCCCCACATCGTCGTGCGCATCCAGAAGGCGGTCCAGGCCAATGACCACCACACTGCGCGCGATCTGCACTTCAAGCTCAACGCATTGTGGAACGTGATGAGCCACGACAACCTACCTGCATGCATCAAGTATGTGCAGCACCTTCAGGGTGTCCCGATGTTCGAGCCGCGCGCACCCATGATGCGGGTAACAGACGCGCAGAAAAAAGCCATTGAGATCGCACTCAAACCCCTGCTCGTCTAGGCCCGCCCAAGCCTTTTCGAGCTTGCAAAACAATGCACAGAGACAGCCGTGAAAAAGATCCTCAACGAACCGGCCTCATATGTCGACGACATGCTCGCCGGCCTGTGTACCGCCCATCCTGAGCACTACACGCTGGCCTGCGAACGCGTGATCGTCCGCACGGGCGGAGCGCGCCGCGGCAAGGTGGGCGTCGTTACTGGTGGTGGCTCCGGACACCTGCCGGTGTTCCTAGGCTACGTCGGCCAGGGACTACTGGACGCTTGCGCGGTGGGCAATGTCTTTGCTGGGCCGCGCGTGGCCGATTGCGTGGCTGCGATCGAGGCCGCAGATGGCGGCGCTGGCGTGCTGACGCTGTACGGCAACTACGGCGGCGATCGAATGAACTTCGAGATGGCGCAGGAACAACTCGAATCAGACTCCCTGCCCCTGGCATCCGTGAGGGTGGCAGACGATGTGGCCAGCGCTTCTCCCGCCGAACGTAACAAACGTCGGGGAGTTGCTGGCATGGTGCTGGCTTTTAAGGTCGCAGGCGCGTGCGCAGCGGCAGGCCATCCTTTAGACACTGTGGCCCGAGTGGCCAATAAGGCAGCACAAGCGTGTCACTCTATCGGAGTGGCTCTGACCCCCTGCATCGTCCCCGAGTCGGGACAAGCCTCCTTCCAAATCTCCGATAACGAGATCGAATTCGGGATGGGCATCCATGGCGAGCCCGGTCTATGGCGCGGGCCGATGAAGTCCGCCGACGCGCTCACCGACGAAATGCTGGACATGCTGTTGCCCGAGTTGCAGCTTTCGGCCGGTGACCGTATGGCCGTTCTTGTCAACAGCCTGGGCGCGACGCCGCATGAAGAGTTGTACATCGTCTACCGGCGGGTGGCCCAGGTCCTGACAGCACGGGGGGTGCGTCCAGTCCTTCCGCTGATCGGCCGCTATGCAACTTCCATGGAAATGACAGGCATGTCGTTGACCCTCATGCCGCTGGACGGCGAGTTGGAGGCCCTGCTGACAGCCCCGGCCGACTGCCCCTTCTGGAAGGTCTGAGACCGCACGAGCGCATGAACACCGAACAACTCAGAGGAGCTCTACTGCGCTGGTCTACGGCGATGGAACAGGCTGCCCCCGAGCTCAATCAGCTCGACGGCGAACTTGGCGACGGCGATCTGGGCGTCACCCTGAGCAAATGCGCCCAGAAAGTACGCGCAGCCCTGATCAATGCCCCTGACACCGTTCCGGCAATCTTGCGCATCACGTCACAGGCCTGCGCCGACGCCTCTGGGTCGAGTTTTGGCACACTGCTTGCCAGTGGCCTTCTCGCGGCCGCGAAATGGCTGGACAGCGGTCAGGACCTAACGGCCTCGACTCTGCCTGAACTGCTCGTGCATGTGATCAACCGACTGAGCGCGCGCGGCGGCGCTGATCTGGGCGACAAGACGATGCTCGACGCGCTGCACGCCATTGCTCGAGCCATTGAACGCGCAGCGCCTGACGCTTCGTTGGCTGAGGTCGCACGAGAGGCCGCAGCGAAGGCGATCGAAGACTTTCGCGGGCGGCCCTGCCGCGTCGGCCGGGCTCGCATGTTTGCCGACAAGTCCAGCCACCGGGATGACCCTGGCATGGTTGCCATTTGGCGAATGACAGCCAGCCTCGCAATTCCTGCTGAGTCCCCGGCTATTGAACCCCCTGTTTCACAACATTGAGGAGAAACAAGATGACGAACATACAAATCCAATTCTCACGCCGCCGAGTCCTGGTCGCCACCATCGGTAGCGCTTCCACGCTCGCCTGGCCCACTGCGGCATTAGCCCAGACTCGACCCTTTCGGCTAGGACACCAATACAACGTAGACCACCCGATGGCCGCCGGCGCCCTGGAGGCCGCCAAGATCCTGAATCAAAGGAGCAATGGTCGTCTTCGCATGGATGTGTTTCCAGCCGGGCAGTTGGGGACGGGTAAAGAACTGGTCCAGCAGGTCAGCGACGACAGCTTGGACTTCACCATCGATGGCCCTGGCCAATTCGGCCTTTGGCAGCGGCCACTGACCATCTTCGAGGTCCCTTTCGTGGCACGTGACTGGAATCATTTGGTCAAGATGATGGAGGGCGACTGGGCCAGTGCTCAATTCAAGGCGCTAGCCAACAACAAAAATCTGCTCAAGCTCGGTTCACCCTGGTACTACGGGTCTCGACACTTCACCACCAACAAGGTGGCTCTGCGCACTGCGGCCGACGCCCGCGGCCTGAAGATTCGCGTTCCAGAATCGCCCTTGTACATGGACATGATCCGCTCGCTGAACGCAGCGCCCACCCCCATGGCCCTGGCCGAGGTCTACCTGAGTCTGCAGACCGGGGTGGCAGACGGTCAGGAAAATCCGCTGCCGACCATCAATTCCAACAAGTTTTTTGAGGTTCAAAGGTTCCTCAATCTGACCTCACACATTGTCAACCCCATGGTGCCCCTCATGAGTGAGGCCAAATGGAAGGCGCTGTCAGCCTCTGACCAAAAGCTTATCACCGAAGCCTTTGAGGCCGGCGGGGTCTTGGCCACAACCACGCTGCGTGCACTTGAGGCCCGGCTGGTCGACGACCTCAGAGGCAAGGGCATGCAGGTGATCGAATCCGACCGAGAAACCTTTCGCGCAGCCATGAAGCCGATGTACGCGAAGAATGAAAACGTCTGGGGCAAAGGCATTCTCGATCAGCTGCAGGCGATGCGATGAGAAAGCCCCGATGACGCGACGCTGGACCCGCCATCTGCTGGACAATTTCGAGGATGAGTTTGCCAGCATCTTGCTGGCAAGCATCACCGTCATCCTGGTGCTGCAAATTTGCACTCGCTACTTCTTGGGTGACCCTTTGTCCTGGACGGAAGAGGTGTCCCGACACCTCTTTGTCTGGCTGGTCTTTTTCGGCGCCAGCGGTGCTATACGTGACCGCTCCCATATCGCGGTGGATTTGGTCAATACGCTGCTGCCTGCACGCATTCGCCGGATCGTCTTGCTAGGCAGCAATGTGCTGGTGCTGTTTTTCCTGATCAACGTGCTGTATTGGGGTGCGCGCGCAGTCGGGCGCATGTGGGGACTGGACACCGCAACCCTGGAAATTCCCTTTGGTCTGGTCTACACCGTCTTTCCTATCACGGCCACGCTGATGATCGTACGCACCTTGGTACAGATGCGCGAAGATCTGGCCACCGGCGGCACCAGCGAGCGCCAGGCCTCAACGGGCATCGGATGAAAAGCCTGTACCTGATTTGTTGGGGTGTGCTCATGCTGCTGGGCATGCCGATCGCATTCAGTCTAGGTGCGATTTGCTTTGCCTTTTTCTGGATCGAAGGCAGCGCCATGACCAGCGTGCCGCAGCGACTCTTCGCAGCGCTTGACTCCTTTCCGCTGCTGGCTGTTCCAACCTTCATACTGGCGGGCGAAGTCATGAACTCCGGGGGCCTGACCAAGCGGATCGTCGAATTTTCAAGGGTGCTGGTTGGTCATATCGCGGGCGGACTTGCGCACGTGACGGTACTGGCCAACGTGATTGTCTCGGGCATTTCTGGATCGGCGCTGGCCGAAGCTGCCGGCGTGGGTAGCGTGATGATCGAGGCCATGAAAAAACAGGGCTTCGGTGCAGGCTTCGCGGGCGCACTCAACGCTGCTGCATCGACCATCGGCCCACTGATCCCTCCCAGCATTCCTTTGGTTATCTATGCAGTCATGACCAGCCAGTCAGCCGGCAAGATGCTGCTGGCGGGATTCGCCCCTGGTTTCTTGGTGGCTATTGCTTTGATGGTTTACGCCTATTTCGTATCCAAGGCGCGCGGCTATCCGGTGAGCGAGCGCGCGACTTGGTCCGACCTATGGCGCAGCACACGCAGCGCCTTTCTGGCCCTAATGACGCCTGTGATCATCATCTGGGGCATCGTAGGTGGGATGTTCACGCCTACGGAGGCCGCAGCCGCAACCGTGGTCTATGCCTTGGCCGTGAGCCTGTTGGTCTACAAAGACATGCACTGGCGCGATTTGCCGGGCATCTTCCGCCGCGCGGCCAAGACCACTGCAGTCGTCGGTTTCATCATCGCCACTGCCAACTTAGTCAGTTACCTGCTCACCCGAGAGCGCGTGCCACAGATGCTCTCCGAGGCGCTACTCAGTGTTTCCAATGAGCCGTGGGTAATCCTGCTGCTGATCAACGCCTTGCTCCTGATCTTGGGCTGCTTTATGGAGGGCCTGGCCATCATGCTGCTGACCGTACCGGTGCTGCTGCCCCTGATCACCCAACTGGGTATTGATCCGGTGCATTTTGGCGTGATCGTGGTCATGAACCTGATGATCGGCCTGATCACGCCGCCCTTTGGTATGGCACTTTATGTCGTGGCCAAGGTCGGCGACATTTCGTTTCGCGAGCTGGCGACCACCATCTGGCCCTTCGTTGTCGCGCTGATTGTGGTTCTCATGATCTGCACCTACTGGCCCTGGATAGTGATGGTGTTACCCAACACCTTGCTCGGTCCATGACGCCCAATTCTTCCACCCACATCCCCATTGCCACAACCTAAGGAGTAATGCCATGATAACCTTTCCATTGACTCGGACTCGCAAACTGCTGGCCCTGCTGGCTAGCGCGACTTTCATAGCCAGTGCGCCGCCGCAGGCCCTGGGTCAAGCAGCGTCGGACTACCCCAACAAGCCCATCGAACTGGTCGTACCTTTCGGAGCTGGTGGTGGTACCGATGTGCTGGCTCGCGTGACAGCGGAGGCGGCCAAAAAGCATTCGAGTCAACCCTTCACCGTGGTCAATCGACCTGGGGCCAGTGGTGGGATCGGACTGACGGAAGTGGTCAACGCACGCCCAGACGGCTACAAGATTGCCATGATCACGGTAGAGATGGCCATCATCCCGCATATGGGTATCGCGAAGTTTTCACCCGAAAGCGATTTCACGCCACTTGTCCGACTCAACGCAGATCCGGTGGTCCTGACCGTAAGTGCTGATTCGCCATGGAAGACCATTGAGGAAATGGTCGATGCGGCCAAGAAATCGAAGGACCCGCTCAAGTTTGGCAACGCCGGCACGGGGGGCGTATCACATCTGGCGGCCGTCGCTTTGCAGCAAAAGGCGGGTACCACGTTTACCCATGTGCCGTTTCAAGGCAACGCGCCTGCCGTAGTGGCACTTCTGGGAGGTCACATCAATGCGGTGACGGCATCCCCCTCGGAGGTTTTTTCTTTCATACAGGCGGGTAAGCTGCGCGCTCTGGCTGTGCTGGCCGACCAGCGACTGGGCGGCGTCTTCGCACAAGTGCCAACGATGAAGGAGCGCAACATCGACCTGTCGATCGGCACATGGCGTGGTCTGGCCGCCCCCAAAGGTCTGCCGGCCGACGTAATGGCCCGACTGAGCGCCATCGCTCTTAAGACAGCAAACGAGCCGGCCGTCAAAGAAGCCATGGAAAAACAGAATTTGGGCTATTCGGTAGCCGACGGCGAGACTTTCCGTAAACAGATCGCTAGCGACAGCGCCCTTTACAAACAGCTGATCGACCAGATGGGACTCAAGAGCCGATAAAGATCGTCGGGAGTTCGATGCTCAGGGGGTTGATCGACCCGAGAGGAAAAAGCCAGGCCGTTGCCGCAGGTCGAGCAGGGCTGCGCCTTGAACAAGCAGTTTTTGGCCTGGGCTGGGTCAGCCCAAAGAGCCTGGCCGAGCAGGGCGTGCGAAAGCACGATCCGCTCGACCCAGTCATGTTTGCCGCTCGGGTACGAAGATCGCGAAACCATGCGGCGAGATAGCCCCCGTGATCAGGACCCCCCGCTAAGTTTTTTTTCTGATGTTTTTTTAAGCACCAAAGTCGGATCAACGCCCGCCGGAAGGATTTGTGCGCTTGTGCATGGAAGCTTGTTTTTTATTTATTTTCTTCAGCCACGCCGTTGCATAAAACCTCTGCGAAGGCCGGGGTGCCCGTAATGTCCTCTTGATAAACAACGGGCGGGCTTGGGACCATCGGGTGGGCACCAGCACCACGCAGCGCAGTCTCATCTCACAGAGACCGCAGACCAAGGAGCAAGCCGTGGTCGACGCATTGACCCGGGTTTGTTAACTTGGGGACCTGCGAGAGCTTGAGAGACCCCAATGTCGCAACACCCGGACAATTTCGTGAAATCTGGCCGGGGAGTCTGTCCTTGACGGACTTGATGCTACAGCCTCAGATCCATACTGCGGAGAAGGACTTTTGGGGAAAGCCAAGCAAACCCAGTGCCGTTCTTGCTTACCGCGACTCGGTTTTTCAATTGAGTCCACAGCCAATTAATTGGGCGCCGTATACCGCGATTGGTCGGAGCTACCCGCAAGTGAAGAGGCAGCGCCAGCTGCCTCGGTGGACATTCGAGGAGTCAGGTTCAGCGCGGCGTCCGAGCCACTGTTCTGATCTTGGCCATTAGATGGCAATTCGTGGTTCGGCCGACGCCCTGGGACCAAGAGCGAAGAATCGCCGATTTGTCCGACACAATGGCGCATGATTTGGCGTACCCCCACCACGATGACCGCTGATTGCATGCGGACGACCCCGTGACGAATGCTGTCCATTACATGCATACGACTGAAACGCTCAAGATCATCGGGCTTGTGCCTCCGATCAGCTGCTTTTGTCTCGACCAATCCCGGTCAATCCGCTTTGCCCTCTTATCAGAGCCCATTGCCGCCGTCTTTCTTCCAGGACCACTTCGCCCGCCCCAGCCTCTGGCCGTCTGATCGGGAGCGGCTTGCTCCAAGAGCTTGACCAGGCTTGCCTGGTCGAGGTACACCATCATTGAGTTGAAGTTTTGACCGATGAAATATTTTTTATATGCGCCGCTCATGGCTTTGCTTGCTTTCGCATTGACCCCATTGTCTTGGGCGCATGGCATTTCAGATGAGGACCGCCAGCGCATGCTTGAAGACGGTTACTTCCAATACGTGGGCCTGGGCGCCAGCCATATGCTCACGGGGTATGACCATCTGCTGTTCTTATTTGGTGTGGTCTTCTTTCTGACCAAGTTCAGTAGCATTGCCAAATTTGTCACGGTGTTTACGCTGGGGCACTGCGTCACGCTGATCGTTGCAACTTACTTCAAGATCACCTGGAACTACTATCTGGTGGACGCCCTCATTGCTATCAGCGTGATTTACAAGGGTTTTGATAACAATGGGGGATTTCAAAAACACTTCGACATGAAGTCGCCCAACTTAATAATTGCTGTTTTTGGCTTTGGTCTGTTGCATGGCTTTGGTCTATCCACCCGCTTGCAACAGTTGCCTTTGGGCGACGATGCTATGGCCATGCTGTGGCGAATCCTGAGCTTCAACCTGGGCGTGGAAGTTGGACAAATCGCAGCCCTGACCCTAATGGTGACGGGGTTGGCTTTGTGGCGAAATCGCCCATCGTTCAAGCGCTTGAGCCACATCGCCAACCTGGGCCTGATTTACGCCGGTGTTTACCTGCTCTTCGCGCAGTTGCACGGCTACCAGCACGACAGAAACCCTGACAGCTTCCGCTTTCCTGCTCAAGAGCACCGACATGCTCACGAAGACATGAATATCGATAACTCCACCGACGAAAGCCGCAATACGATCAAGTAAGCCAACGCTTCTGTGGTTGACCTCCTGCATCAAGTAATCATCATGAAAAAAACCGTTTCTGCCGTCCTTACTCTGGCTACCCTTTTGTGGGCACCTGCTGCTTTTGCCTCCCCGGGCGGCAGTTGCCATTTCCACGGCAACAAGCCTGCGTCCGAAGCCACAGTCAGCGGCTGCGCCGCTCAACGCAAAGACGCATTGGTCAAGGGCGGCAAATTGGACGCTTCATGGTCTGTCGTGAAACAAGAAAAGATCGAACTGGTGGAAGGCAAAAAGGGCAAAGAATGGAAAGTGACCTTCAAGGACGCTGCCGCCAGAGACAAAGCCAAGGAAACGCTGTACATGTTCTTTACCCCCCCCGGCAACTTCATCGCGTCCAATTTCACGGGGCAATAAGCCGAGGGCAGTCTGCGGCCGCCCGCGACAGCGCAGCCTGAGCACAGGGCACGGCCCAAGCCGCGATGGGTGGTACGCGAACAAAAAAGCGCTACAAGCCGGCTCTTGCGACGAAAGCGCCGCTTTGACCGTCCAACGCGCCAGCCATGACAGCTAGCCCCTGGTTTTTCGGCGTGTGGCGGCGGGCCTCGGGGCTTCATTGATCGCGGCAGTAACCAGCGCATCGGCCATCCAAAGCGCGATCTTCTCTACGGCTTTGTCCGACAGGCCCCAGATATCCTTGAGGACCATGTAGGTCTCGATGCCGTAGACGACGGTGAGCGCCTGGTGCAGGCGCCTGTGCGTGGTCGGTTCGAGCGCTTTTGACAGAGGCGTGATGGCATCGCCCAGGATGCGGACCCGGTGGCCTCGCTTGTAGGGCTCTTCCTCAAGGGTACCGGCCCTCTCCTGCGCCCATTGCTCGAGTGAGAGCTGTACCGCGGCCCGCATCTGGGGCTCGAAGGCCTGAAAACGCGGAAAGGTCTGCTCGAAGACCTCGCGCACGCGGCGGGGGCCATCGGGGTGGGGTGAGGAAAAGTCGCGCACTGGGCCCAGCGAAGCGTCCATTACGGCTGCGATCAGGGCACTGCGACTGGGAAAGTAGCGATAGGCCGTGGCCCGTGACACCCCGCTGTGCCTCGCCACGTCGGCCATGGAGGGCACGTGACCGGCTTCTTCTATAAGCTCCATGGCGGTGTCCAGCAGCAGGCGGAAGGTGGAGGCCTTTACGCCTCGCTCTGGCGGCGCAGGGCCGAAGCTGGGAGTGACCTTGTAGGCTGGCATGCGGGTTTGTACCGGGTAGTGATCGATGAAAGACCCCTTGGCAGGGCCAGTTGCTCGTGCTTATGATGCACCCATCCAGGTTTGAGACGCAAGTCTCATTTCTACCCACAGTGATCCCGCAGCGCAGCGCACTCGTGCGTCCGACTGTCGGGACGAGGAGGCAGTCCCATGCGTTGCGACGAAGGAGGCCGATGCGGGCAGCGCCGCCGCGTCGGTACCGAGGTCTGGGCCAGGCCGGTACCGACTTGGCGGCTGCGCGCTATTGGGCTGCACAAGGAGTGCCCCTCGTGACCCTGCACCTGTTCGAGCGGGTCGCCGTGGAAGACCAGGGGGAAGGCCCACCGGTGGTCTGCCTGCACGGCCTGGGGGGCAGTTCGAACACCTGGACTCCCATGATGCCTGCGCTCGCTCGGCACCGCGTGCTGCGCATCGATCTGCCCGGCAGCGCAATGTCCTCTCGCGTCGAAGGCGCACTGTCGATCGAGCGCTTCGTTGCTGCCGCCGCGCAGATCTGCGAGCGCCTGGGGGTGCGCCAGGCCGACTGGCTCGGTCATTCTCTGGGCACCATCGTATGCCAGCATATGGCCGTGACGCACCCGAGGCTGGTGCGCAGCCTGGCCTTATTCGGCCCACTTATGGCACCGCCCGATCCCGCGCGACATGCCCTGCGTGAGCGGGCGCAGAAGGCGCGCAGCGGCGGCGTGTCGGGCATGCATGCGATCGCACTGCAGATGGTGCAAGCGTCTTTGTCGGCCGACACGCGGCTGCGGCAACCGCTGGCGGTGTCTTTCGTGCGCGACGGCCTCATGCGTTGCGATGGCGACGCCTACGCCCGCACCTGCGAGGCCCTGGCCGAAGCCCGGCCGGCAGCCGTAGAACAGATTCAAGCGCCTGTGCTGCTGGTCACCGGTGACGAGGACGCAGTAGCGCCGCCGCAGGCAGTGCGCTCCCTGGCCGATCGACTTCACAGCGCGCGGTCGATTCGCACGGTGGTGCTGCAGCGCTGTGGCCACTGGACGCCCGTGGAGCAGGCCCAGGCGTGCATGAGCCACTGGCAGGACTTTGTAGGGTCGGTGGGCCGAAGGCCTGCGCCTGCGACCGTGGTCGCCCCCCTGGTAGCCCATTGAACCCGAGGACCGAGCGCATGGCCGACGTTCTATTTACAAATGTGCGCATCTTCGACGGCGGCGGCGAGATGCCGTTCCAGGGCGAGGTTTTGGTGCAAGGCAATCGCATCACGCGGGTGATCAAGTCGGGATACGGGGCGCGTACGGCGCCCATCACCGGTGTCCAACTCATCGACGGGGCCGGCGCCTTTTTGATGCCAGGGATGGTGGAATCGCACACGCACTTTTCCTGGAACGACCAGCCCAGCCTGGAGTCGATCCAGCGCATGCCACCGGAGGAGCACATTTTGTGGTGCGCACAAGTGGCCCGGCGCTATCTGGACATGGGCTGGACCTCGTGCGTAGGCGCAGCCACCGCCAAGCCAAGGCTGGACGTGGTGATTCGCAACGCCATCAATGATGGCACCATCATCGGCCCACGCTACTTGGCGGCCAGCCAGGAGATCACGGTGCCCGGTGGCTTGGGCGACACCACTGCGCCACACCTGCCCCAGCCCGAGTTCGCCTTCGGCGCGGTGGTCAGCGGCGCTGAAGAAATGCGCCGCTGCGTGCGCATGTTCTGCAAGTACGGCGTAGACACCTTGAAGATCAACCTGTCTGGGGAATCGATCACTGGCATGCCCTCTGAGATGAGCCAGTTCACCGAGGAGGAGATCCGAACCTGCGTGGAAGAGGCCAAGGCTTGGGGCAAGCGGGTGGCCGCTCATGCCCGCTCCACCTGGTCGATCAAGCAGTGCGTCAAGCTGGGCATCGAAGTGATCTACCACGCCAGTTTCGCCGACGAAGAGGCGCTGGACCTGCTGGAGGCCAACAAGTTCAAGCACTACGTGGCTCCGGGTCTGGCCTGGCTGATCAACACCTGCCACCATGCCAGCCAATGGGGCCTGACTCCGGAGGTCACACGCAAGATGGGCTACCACCGCGAGCTCGAGGCAGCCATCGAGAGCATGAAGGCGATGCGCCGGCGCGGCATCCGTATCCTGCCCGGAGGCGACTACGGTTTTGCGTGGACACCGCATGGCACTAACGCCAAGGATCTCGAGTACTTCGTCAAGTACATCGGCATGAGCACCATGGAGGCGCTGCTTTCAGCCACCGCCTGGGGCGGGCCAATGATGAAGATGGGCAAGGAACTGGGCTATATCCGCGAGGGCTGCCTCGCAGATATCCTGCTGATCGACGGCGACCCACTGGCCGACATCACCGTTTTGCAGGATCAGGCGCGGATTCTGGCGGTCATGAAAGATGGGCAATTCCACCGGGCACCGGCGGTGCGTCAGGCGCGTGCCACGCGCTGGGCGGCCTGAGCCAAGCGGAGGGCACAAAAGATGGCAGCAACCCGCGAAACCCTTTTCAACAACGTGCGCATCCTGGACGGCACGGGGCAGATGCCCTACGCGGGCAGTGTTCGTGTGCGTGGCAACCGGATCGTTCAGGTCAGTCGCAGCAGCGGGGGCGCCAGTGCAGGAGACGCCCTGGTGGTAGACGCCGCCGGCGCCACACTGATGCCCGGCATGACCGAGGCTCACACGCATTTTTCCTGGAATGACGCGGCCACGCTGGCGGGCATACAGACGATGCCGCTGGAGGAGCATGTGCTGTGGTCGGCCAAGGTGGCCCACAACTATCTCAAGGCAGGCTTCACGTCTTGCCTCGGTGCGGCCTGCGCCAAGCCGCGGCTGGACGTTGTGATTCGTAACGCGATTGACAGCGGCCAGATCCCGGGCCCGCGCTATCTGGCAGCCAGCCAGGAGATCACCGTGCCCGGAGGTCTGGGCGATGAGATGCTGCCGCACCTGCCGTTTCCGGAGTTCAGTTTCGGCGTGGTCGTCAACGGCGCAGAGGACCTGCGGCGCGTGACGCGCACGTTCCTGAAGTACGGTGTCGATTCAGTCAAGCTGAACCTGTCGGGAGACAACTTTGTACCCGGCGCAGACGCCAAGACCACCTGGATGACCGATGCCGAGGTCGCGGCCTGTGCCGAAGAAGTGCGCATGCGCGGCAAGCGCATCATCGTGCATGCGCGCTCCTGTGCCAGCGTCAAGCAGGCGCTTCGTCATGGCATCGGCCTGATCTACCACGCCAGCTTTACCGACACGGAGGCGCTGGACATGCTCGAGGCGGCACGGGACCAGGTGTTCGTCGCGCCGGGCATCGGCATCCTCTACGCCCTGCTGCACGAGGCCGAGCCCTGGGGCGTGACCCACGCTCAGGCGGTGGCCATGGGCTATGAGGAAGAGTGGGCCGCGGCCTGCGAATCCCTCAAGGCCATGCACCGGCGGGGCGTGCGGGTGCTGCCCGGAGGTGACTACGGCTTTGCCTTCAACCCGCATCTTCAAAACGCGCGCGACCTGGAGCTGTTCGTCAAGTACCTGGGCTTTACGCCCATGGAGGCGATCCAAGCCTGCACACTCCAGGGCGGGCAGGTGATGATGCAGTCACACCAACTGGGCCTGATCAGGGAAGGCTACCTGGCCGACCTTCTGCTGCTCGATGGCGACCCGCTGGCCAACCTCTCCATCCTGCGCGACCCCAAGCGCATTTTGGCGGTGATGAAGGACGGCGCGTTCGCCAAGGAACCTCCGGTGGCGCGCGCCCACGCCTGGGGGATGGCTGCATGAGCGCCGCCGGGCCGTCCCAAGGCGCGAAGGCCCCCCCGGGGGGCAGGACGCCAAACGCAGTGAGCGGACGCGGGGGCCCGTCATGAAGTGGGACGCCCGCACCTGGGCTTGGCTGCTGATCGGCGGGCCGCTGGCGGTGTTCTCGCTGTGGGCAATGGTGGACAACACGCGCCTGTATTTTGTAACCCTGCTCAATGGTCTGACCCTGGACTCCCTGTACTTCATCGTGGCCAGCGGCTTCACGATTGTATTCGTGCTGATGCGCA
>SXGQ01553416.1_pt1 | contig 31993 bp, 27 predicted proteins | sample 3178371 | NCBI WGS metagenome assembly SXGQ01 (sample SAMN11356859, study PRJNA531348) | freshwater metagenome | isolation source: freshwater sample F1-20 | place: China: Fuxian Lake, Yuxi | collected 2017-12-25
ATCATCAACATCGTCGCGCTGCTGTTGGTACCGCTGCTCTAAGAGCGCATCGACAGGGTGTCGATTCCCTAAAAGCCCCGCCGAAAGGCGGGGCTTTTTCTTTTACTGTGCGACTTCTTTTTTTACTGCGCGCCGCCGTGAATCACGGGTGCGATCGCGGCGGTCGATCAGTGGATTTTTCCGGGCTCGCCGATGCGTACCCGATGGGCTCCGGGGAGCTCACGAGGTTCGTCGCCATCTCGCTCAGGCACAGAGACGTTGGGGTCGGGCAGAAGCAGCCTCCAGCTCTCGGTGGGATTGCGCAACCCCCAAAGGAGTCCACCGAGGCCCTGCGGCACGGCCGTACGGTAGGGAAGCTCACCGGGCTGGCGACGGCCGCGGACAATGACCTCATCGATCTCTGAGGGCAAAGGCGAAAACCACTCCTTAGGAGCCATGAAAACGTTCAGCCGGCCGACGGAGAGATCGAGGGGCTGACGAGCGACTGCGGTCTTGGGGGGCGCCGGATCGACGATTTGCGGCTCGGCTGCAGCCATGGGCATGCACAGAATCAGTGCGCTCACGCAAGACCTTGCAAAGACTGTGCGGACGGCTACATTGGCCGCCTCTGTCTTGAAGCCTGGAGTGTCTCCCGTGCGCAATATCGTCTCCCGCCTGACCACGGCGTTCGTCGCATTCGCCCTGGTTCTCGCCCTGCCCGTCGGCCTCGCTGCCGATAAGCCTGCCGTCTCGAAGAAGGCCCAGTCAACCCGACTCGCGCCGCCGGAGAAAGTCACCTCCGTCGAAGGCATCACCGAGTATCGCCTCGCCAACGGCATGAAGGTATTGCTCTTTCCGGATCCCTCCAAGTCCACCATCACCGTCAATGTGACTTACCTCGTAGGTTCGCGTCACGAGGGCTACGGTGAGAGCGGCATGGCGCACTTGCTCGAGCACCTCGTGTTCAAGGGTACGCCGCGCTTCCCGAATATCCCGCAAGAGCTCACTAAGCGTGGCGCACGCCCCAATGGCACCACCTGGTACGACCGCACCAATTACTTTGAAACCTTTGCGGCAACGGACGACAACCTGCGCTGGGCGCTCGACCTCGAGAGCGATCGCATGATCAACTCCTTCATCAAGGAAGAAGATCTTCGCAGCGAGTTCTCGGTCGTTCGCAACGAGTTCGAGTCCGGCGAAAACGACCCGAGTGGCGTGTTGCTGGAGCGCGTGATGTCGACGGCCTATCTCTGGCACAACTATGGCAAGTCCACGATCGGCTCACGCGAAGACATCGAACGCGTACCCATCGAGAATCTTCGCGCGTTCTACAAGAAGTATTACCAGCCCGACAACGCCGTACTCATCGTCGCCGGCAAAATCGACGAAGCGAAGACCATCGGTTGGGTCAACGAATTCTTTGGCAAGATTCCGCGTCCGACCCGCGTTCTGCAGCCGACCTACACGGTTGAGCCGGTACAAGACGGCGAACGTCATGTCGTGCTGCGCCGCGTGGGTGACGTGCAAGTCACCTCAGCTGGTTATCACATTCCGCCCGGCGGCCACCCGGACTTCGCAGCCGTCCAAGTACTCGCAGACGTACTGACCAACGAGCCCTCTGGGCGTCTCTATAAGGCGCTCGTCGAAACCGGTAAGGCGAGCGGCGTCGGCGGCTTCGCATTCAGCCTAAAAGATCCGGGCTACATGTACTTCGCGGCGGAGGTCTTGAAAGATAAGCCTGTCGCCGATGCGACGCAGACCATGCTCGCCGTACTCGATGGCCTGAAGTCACAACCCGTCACGGACGACGAAGTCGCACGCGCTCGCAACAAATTCTTGCGCTTCTTCGAGCAGACCTACAACAACAGTGACCGCGTGGGCCTCGGCCTCTCGGAGTACATCGCCAAAGGCGACTGGCGGCTTTGGTTCCTCTCGCGTGACCAAATGGAAAAAGTCACTGCGGCGGACGTCAATCGTGTCGCTGCTGCCTACCTTAAGCCCGCTAATCGCACCACAGGCTTGTTCGTCCCCGAAGCAACACCCGATCGTGCTGCGATCCCGCAGTCTCCGGATCCGGCGGTCATCCTCAAAGATTACCAAGGTAAGCAGGCGCTCAAGCAGGCGGAGGTGTTCGACCCCTCGCCGGCAAACATCGTCTCACGCACGCGCTCCGAGACTTTCCCGGGCGGTGCGGAATACAGCTTCCTCAGCAAATCGACACGTGGCAGCTCGGTCAACGTCACGATGACACTGCGAGTCGGCAGCCTCACCTCTCTCGAAGGCAAGGCGAACACTGCGGAGCTCACTGCGGCCATGCTGCGTCGCGGCACGAAGAATCGCACGCTGCAGCAGATCAACGACGAGCTCGACAAGTTGAAGTCGTCGGTCGGCATCGGCGGTGGCGGGCAGAACGTGTCGGTGAGCATCACCTCGACCCGAGAGAATCTCGTGCCGACGCTCGAGATCGTGGGTGACATCCTGCGTAACCCCGTGTTCCCGGACGCCGAGCTCACCAAGCTTCGCGACGAGGTGCTGGCAGCCATTGAGCAGCAGCGCAGCGAACCGCAAGCCATTGCGGCGCAAGAGATCAACCGCATCATATCGCCCTACCCGGCCAAAGATTTTCGTCGCACGCTCAGCTTCGATGAGCAGGCGGCGGCCGTCCGAGCCGTGACAGCGGCAGATCTGCGTAAGTTCCACGCAGAGTTTTACGGCGCGGGTCGTGCGACGGCAGCGGTCGTCGGCGACTTCGACGAAAGCATGGTGCGCTCGGCCCTCGGCGCCATCCTCGCCGGATGGACCTCGAAGGTGCCCTACGAGCGTGCGGTGTCGCCGTTCTTCGACGTGCCTTCGGTGATCCGCAAGATCAACACGCCGGACAAGGCGAACGCGGTGATGATCGCCGGCGTCAACCTTGAGTTGCGTGACGACAACGCAGACTACCCGGCGCTCGTCATGGCCAACTACATGCTGGGCGGCGGCTTCCTCAACTCGCGTCTTGCGGTGCGCATACGCCAAAAGGAAGGCATCAGCTACGGCGTGTCGTCCTTCCTCACGGCCGACCCGCTCGACCAGGATGGAAACTTTGGCACCTTCGCGATCTACAACCCGGAGAACTCTGCACGCCTCATCGCCGCATACCGTGAAGAGCTCGCGAAGATTCTGACCGAAGGCTTCGGCGAGGCGGAGCTCAAGGACGCCAAGAACGGTTGGCTGCAAAGCCGAAACGTCAGCCGCTCGCAGGATCGCGAGCTCGTCGGACGCCTCTCGAGCTACCTGTTCCTCGATCGCACCCTTGATTGGGACGCGGACTTCGAGAAGCGCGTTGCGGCACTCACCGTGGCCGACGTCAACGCAGCCGTGAAGCGCTGGATCAAGCCCGAGGCGCTCAGCATCGTCGAGGCAGGGGACTTCGAGAAGTCAGCGGCCAAGTGATCGCAACCTGATTTTGGCAGAACAGTCGTCGGCTCGGCAAAAGCCGGGCCGGCGACCACCCTCAGCTGCTCAGTAGTTCTACGTCTTGGCAGTAGCCGGGAAAACCCGTATTTTCCCCGCCCTTCGCTTGAACCAGATGGATATCGATCGATGCCGATGACCCCCGCCGCCACCGAGGCCGCACGCGAGCAGATGATTCATCAGCAGCTGCGCGCCTGGGAGGTACTCGATCCCAGCGTACTCGAAGTCTTCGCGCGCGTTCCGCGCGAGAAATTCGTTCCGCCGGCCTATACCGAGCTCGCCTTTGCCGACATCGAAATCCCGTTGGGACACGGCGACCGCATGCTCGCGCCCAAAGTGGCCGGTCGTATCGTTCAGGCCGTTGCACCCCAGCCGACCGACCGAGTTTTGCTCGTGGGTGTGGGCAGTGGCTATCTCGCCGCCTGTCTCGCCGCCCGCGCCAACAGCGTTCGCGGACTCGAGTCGCGGGAAGATCTCGCGACGGCGGCGATGAGCCATCTCAAGAACTCGGGTATCAGCAACGTCACCGTCGAATGCCGCAACGCCTTCGAACCCGAAGCTCTGGGCAGCGGCGCATACGACATCATCGTACTCACCGGCTCGCTGCCTGTCCCTAACGAGCGTTTTGCGAGGCAGCTCGCAATCGGCGGCAGAATGCTCGCCGTGGTCGGTTCCGGTCTCGTCATGGAAGCCCGTCTGATTGAGCGCACCGGCGCCGAAGCGTTCAGGTCCACCTCGCTATTCGAAACCGCTCTGAAGCCGCTAGTTGGCGCCCGTCAGCCTGAGCGCTTCAAATTCTGATCACTCCCACGCAGGATGCGGAAATGATCAAGGAAATGACCGTTGAGCAATTGAAGGCGACCATCGACGCCGGCGAGCCACCCCTCGTCATCGACGTACGCGAAGGCTGGGAACTCGAGATTTCGAGCCTGGCGTTCGCGCGCCATATCCCCATGGGTCAAATCGTCGATCGGATCGGTGAGCTCGACCCGGGGACGCCTCTGATCATCATGTGTCGCTCCGGTGGCCGCAGCATGCAAGTCGCCAAGGCGCTCGAGGCACGCGGGTTTGGTTCGGTAACCAACCTGACGGGCGGAATTCTCGCTTGGGGGGAACGCATCGACCCCTCATTACGTCCATACTGAAGTCGCGTCCCCGGTTGTCGGGGTCGGATTCTGTCTGTTATAGTGATATATAACACCAACTGAGGTTTGAATGATGTCGCGCTTACTCGTACTCGTCGCCGGCTTGCTTCTCGCGGCTACCGCAGCGCCTGCTGAAGACCTCAAGACCGTGTATGAGCGCGCCCTCGCTAACGACCCTCAAATCCGTGAGGCTGATGCCCTGCGCCGCGCAGCGCGTGAATCCCGGCCCCAGGCGTGGGCAGCGATCCTGCCGCAGATCTCGGGTTCAGCCAGCAAGACCAAATCCGATACCACGAGCTCGGGTCAGTTTCCCCAAGAACAGCAGCTGCCCAACGGTCAGACCATCGTCCTGAACTTCCTGTCCTCTAGCGTCGCCGAGCCCGAAACCGACCGCTGGAGCCTCGACCTTCGACAAAGCATCATTTCGTGGGACAACTGGGTCGCGATCAAGCGCGCAAGTCGCCAGGTTGCCCAAGCCGAGGCCGACTTTCAGGCAGCCGAACAGCAGCTGATCCTTCGTGTCTCCGAGTCGTACTTCAACGTACTCGCAGCGCAAGATGCCGTCGAAGCGCAGGCCTCAGCCTTCGAGGCCATTTCGCGTCAGCTTGAGCAAGCCGAGAAACGCTTCGAAGTCGGTCTCATCGCCATCACCGATGTGCAAGAAGCCAAAGCCGCTCGCGACAGCGCGGCGGCAGCAGTCATCGCAGCCAAGCGCCAGCTCGCCTCTGCTGAGGAACTGCTGCGAGAAATTACCGCCGAGAAATATTCCACGCTCGCGAAGCCCGGCGATGCGATGCCGCTCAAGTCACCGGTGCCCGCCGATGAAACCCAATGGGTCGAGCGCTCGATGGAGCAAAACCTAGCTCTCGTCTCTAGCCGACTCGCCGCCGATATCGCTCGCGATAACGTGCGCGCCGCCTTTGGCGGTCATCTGCCCGAGCTCGATCTCGTGGCAAGCAAGAGCAAAGTCGAAACGACGAGTCCGATCAACTTCGTCAGTGGCAACGTCGGCACCCGTCTCTCCGATACTGACGACGAGAGCTACTCCCTGCAGGTCACGATGCCGATCTTCAGCGGCGGAGCAGCACAGTCTCGCGTTCGCCAGAGTGAATTCCAGTGGCGTGCGGCGCGTGAGCGCCTGACTCGCGTGTCACGACAGACTGAGCGCCAAGCGCGCGACGCCTACCTTGGCGTGATCAGCGAAATCTCCCGCGTGAATGCGCTCGGTCAGGCACTCGAGTCGAGCCAGACGGCCCTCAAGGCCACCGAAGCGGGATACGAAGTCGGCACTCGCACAGCGGTCGATGTGCTCGAGTCGCGACGCAGCCTCGCCGTCGCGCAAACGAACTACTCGCGTAGCCGGTACGACTATATTTTGAACGTGATGCGTTTGCGCCTCGCCTCGGGCACGCTCGATCGCGCCACGCTCGAGGAAGTCAACGGCTGGTTGTCGACGACTGCGGTCGCGGCTCAACCATAAGCGGCTCGAGGCGCGCGAGCAGTCGCTCCAGCGTGCCTCGATTTTCCTCGACGAACGCCAACCCGAGCGCGCCGCGTCGGGCTCGCTCTTCTGCATTCCTTGCAAGCGCCCGGAGTTCCGTCAATAAACTTTCTGCATCGCGCACGATGACTAGCGCCCCTGCGGCCTGAAGCGCGGCGGCAATGTCGGGGCTGTTATAGCCGTGTGGACCGGTGAGCGTCGCCACGGCCAGCGCCGCGGGCTCGATCAAGTTATGCCCGCCGACATCGCTGACGAGGCTGCCACCGACGAACGCCAGATCCGCGGCCGCATACGCGCTCATCAATTCACCGAGCGTGTCGAGCAGCAACACATCAGGTGATGCGTCACGTGAGGTCGACGACAAAGAAGATCGTCGTGCGAAAGTAACGCCGGCCGCCTGTAGACGAGCCGCCACCGCCTCGAAACGCGCGGGATGACGCGGTGCGAGTACGAGCGCGACATCGATACCTTCGGCATGTAATCGACGCTGCGTATCGAGTAACGCCGTCTCCTCAAGATCGTAGGTGCTGCCGCCGACGAGCAACATCCGATGCTGCCAGCCGCAACGCGCCCGAAGCGCGGCGCCCTGTTCGGAGAGCTGCGGCGACAACGAAAGATCGAACTTGAGGTTACCGACGAGCTGTACCCGCGACGGCGCAACGCCGAGCTGCCGAAAACGACCGGCATCGACCTCCGATTGCGCAGCGACAATCACGCTCTGATCGAATACCTCGCGGAACAGCGGCGCGAATAAACGCCACCGCTCGACGGTACGCGCCGACACCGTCGCACTCGCGAGTACGAGTGGGATCGCTCGCGCCGAGCACTCGCCAAATAAATTCGGCCACAACTCTTTTTCGATGATGATCGCCACACGCGGCTGAACACGATCTAAAAAACGCCGAACACAGCCCAACGAATCGAACGGCAGGAAGCGTACGTCTACGGTATCTCCGAACATCTCTCGAGCGCTTGTCGCACCCGTGCCGGTCGTTGTCGTCACCGTGACAGGCACCTCGGGGTAGCGACTTCGCAAGGCGCGAACGAGTGAGGCGGCGGCCTGAACCTCGCCGACCGAGACTGCGTGAATCCAGATCGTCTTCGTGGCCTGACGCGTTCCGAAGCCCATACGCTGCGAGAGCCCGCGCAGCTCGCCCGGGTTACCGCGTAGCCCACGCACGACGAAAAGCGCGAAAGCAAAAGGCAGCACGGCAACGACGAGCACACGATAGAAAAAACGCATCATGACGATCCGCCGCCCGAAGCGTCCTCGCGATAACCCTGCAACAAGCTCGACCAAAGAGCTTCGTCGAGTCGCAGGTTCAAAGAATCGAGCACCTTGAGTATCGAGCGACGCAAGCGAACGAGATTGGCATCGCGCCACAAACCCGGCTCGCGAAAACTTGCGCGGTCGAAGTCGATGAGAGACCACTGCCCGGCTTCATCGACGAGCAGGTTATGGGCGTTGAGATCAGCGTGATGCAGCCCAACGCGATGAAAACGTGCGACCGTCGCACCCACTCCTGACCAGTCGATCGAACCCGGCGATTGCGCGAGGCGTTCGGCGAGCGTGGTGGCACCGACGAGGCGGCGGGTGATGAGGTCACCCCGACACCACAGACCGAGCGACTCGTGCAGCGCCGCAACCACCGGGGCGACGGGTAGACCGAGACGCTGCAACCGTTGGGTGACGCGAAACTCTCGGAACGGACGGGAATGCGATTCGCCTCCATTGAGATAGCGATCGCCGAGCATCGCGGCAACCAGGCCGCCACGTCGATAATGCCGCAATGCATAAGCGGCATCCTCGGCCTCGAAGAAAAGCGTGCTCCCGCGCCCCGGGGCCTCACCGCGCAGCGCACCGGTTTGCCTCCAGTAGTCGGGCTCGAACCAGCGTGGATCAAAATTGCCGACGAGGGAGGGGTCATATAGCATCACGCAGCGGCCGACTTGGATCCTGCCCTCCAGCGGTTCGTGTGCGCGACCCTCGTTCATTCCGCCCTCACCGCCTAAAGCCATGTTGCCGCTCATCACGCCGCCCGAATCCGTTTGCCTATTGAGGCTCTCGGCCATCGGCGATACCTGTCATGTCGTGCCCTTGCTGCGCACGTTGCAGCGCGCTTGGCCCGACACACGCTTTACCTGGATCATCGGCCGCGCCGAAGCGCGACTCATGACCGTGCTGCCTGGAGTCGAGTTTATCACCGTGGACAAACGCGCCGGCTTCGCGGGCCTCAAAGCCCTGCGTACGACGCTGCAGGGCCGGCAGTTCGATCTGCTGATGCATCTTCAGCTCTCGTTCAGAGCGAGCGTCGTCGCAGCGCTCGTCCCGGCACGAATCAAACTCGGATTCGACCGGGCCCGAGCTCGCGAGCTGCAGTGGCTCGTTACCAATGCACGCATTGCCCCGCGCCACCGCGAACACGTACTCGACAGTTTCATGGGCTTCGCCGAAGCCGCAGGTGTCGGGCATCGCGTACTCGAGTGGAACCTTCCTCTGCCGACCGACGCGATCGAGTACGCGCAAAGGCTGGTCCCGGACGGAGCGCCGCGCACGCTGGTGATCAGCGCGTGCTCGAGCCATGTACGAAGAAACTGGCTGGCCGAGCGCTATGCCGCCGTCGCACGCCACGCCATCGACGTCCACGGGATGCGAGTGATTCTGGCGGGGGGTCCCAGCGAAACCGAAAAGTCGATGGCGCGTGCCATCGCTGCAGATTGCCCGGGCGTGATCGATCAAGTAGGGAAAGATACCTTGCCGCAACTGCTCGCCCTGCTCGGACGAGCGACGGTGCTGCTCGCACCGGACACGGGCCCAGCCCACATGGCCACCATGGTCGGTACGCCCGTCATCGGGCTCTATGCCGCTACCAATCCGGCGCGCAGCGGACCCTATCTCTCGAGGCAGTGGTGCATCGACGCCTTCCCGCGAGCCGCTCAAAAGTTCAGGCGAAGCACTTCGGATGCCCTGCCCTGGGCCACCAAAATCGAAGAGTCCGGCGTCATGGAGCTGATCGAGGTCGCCGAGGTCTGCAAGCGCCTCGACGCCCTGCTAGCATCTCGCCCATGAAAGACATCCTCGTTCCCATCTCCCCGGGCGAACTGCTCGACAAAATCACCATCCTGCGCATCAAGGCCGCGCGCATGACCGACGCGACCAAGGTCCGTAACGTGCGTCTCGAACTCGACCTGCTCGAAAAAACCTGGCGCGATAGTGGCGCCGCCATTCCGGAAGTGGCGGCGGACGAAGCTTCGCTGCAGCGCGTGAACGAAGCGCTGTGGGATATCGAGGACAAGATTCGCGACAAGGAACTCGCGCAGGCCTTCGACGCCGAGTTCATCGAGCTCGCGCGTGCGGTGTACGTGACCAACGACGAGCGCGCGGCAGTCAAGAAGCGCATCAATGTGGCGCTCGGCTCGCGCATCGTCGAAGAGAAGTCCTACAAGCCTTATCGTCCGGCTTGATCAGCGCTCAACGCTGCAGCGTGTACTCGGCTCCGCAATAGGGGCACTTGGCCCAACCCGTTTTCTCGATGGGCAAATACACTCGCGGATGCGAGTTCCAAAGTTGCATCTGCGGTATCGGACAAGACAGCGGCAGATCTTCGGACGTCACGTCGTACTTGTTCTGCGCGTTCGGCTGGATGAGAGGCGTCGTCGACATGCGCTGATTATACCGGCGACGTCGCACCAGCAAAGGTGTCTTCCCAGATTCGGGTGACGGCGGCGCGCTCGGCTACGAACTCGCTGGCATCGATTACACCACGCTCCTCTCGAAGCGATCTATGGTGATTGCGCATCCGATATGCGCGATATGCACCGGTCAATACGTCTACCGTCGCCTGCGGCACGAGATCGCCTGAGGCCAAGGTCTCAAGCTGACGAATCGTGTCGCTGAACATCAGCACCGCCGAATGCCTCGCGCCCTCGCGAAGCGCCCAGTATTGAGCCAGGAACTCGATATCGGCAATACCGCCACGATCTTGCTTCAGATCGAACTCACCGACCTTCGACTTGGCGAGTTCGCGTCGCATGCGCTCGCGCATCGAACCCACTTCCTCGCGTAACGTGTCGCGTCGAACGAACTCTCCAAGGATTCGCACACGCTCCCGCTCGAATCGCTCACGCAGTCGCGGTGAACCCGCCACCGCCCGTGCATGCAGTAGCGCCTGATGCTCCCAAGTCCAGGCCGAGGAATGCTGATAGTCGACGAAGGCGTCGATTTGCGTGATCAGCATTCCGCCCTTTCCGCCCGGACGCAGCCGGACGTCGACGTCGTACAGGCGACCCGCCGCCGAGTGTACCGTGAGGATATGGACGATGCGCTGCGCGAGTCTCACAAAGAAAAGCTGATTCTCGATCGGACGATCGCCGGAGGTCTCCTGAACCGCGCCGATCGAATCGTGCAGGAACACGAGATCGAGGTCAGATCCGTAACCGAGCTCGATACCGCCGAGCTTGCCGTAGCCGACGGCACAGATCTCGACTTCGCGAGGCACGGCGTCGTCGGTGGCGCGACACGTCGGCACACCAAACTGGCTCGTCATCTGCGACCAGGCTTGCTGCATCGCTTTTTCGAGTATGAGCTCGGCGATGTCGGTCAGACGATCCGATACGCGCATCAGCGGCAAACTGCCCGAGAGATCCGCGATGGCGACGCGAAATACCGCTGCTCTCTTGAACTGCGCGAGCGCCTCGACGAGTCGCTCAGGATCATCGGCATCCACTCGTGCGAGGCGATCATCGAGATCGGCGAGCAACTCCGCGCGAGCCGGCGGCACCGTCAATGCTCGCTCATCGAGCAACTCATCGAGCAGAAGTGGATGCGCCGCAAGCTGCTGAACTAGAAAATCGCCGCCTCGACAGACTCGAACGAAGCGCTGCCGCGCTGCGGGATTTTCATTGAGTAGCGCAAAATAGGCCGAGCGTCCGCCGATCGCTTCGAGCACTCGGAGGAGTCGACGACCCATGACGAGATGATCGTCATCGGGCTCGAGCGAGGCCAGCAATTGCGGCACCAACAGCTCGAGACGACGCAGACCCGTCGCATCGAGACGCCTCACCTGCGAACTGCCGCGGAAGTCGATCAGCAGTTGCGCGAGCTCTGCGGGGTTCGTCATCCCTCTTGAAGAGAGCATCTCGATGAGTGCCGTCACCCCAGCCGTGTCGTCCCACATCATCGAAAGCCCGGTGCTGTCGATCGACGACTTCGAAGCCGGATCGCTCGTGGCATCGGCAGCGGTTGGAGCGAACACGAGAGCATTGAATTCACGATGAACGTGCGCGGAATGCCGTTCGTAGTCGTGTCGCAGGGAGTGCCAAGTTTCCTTGCCCATCGCCCGAGCCAATTTTTTTTGCGTAGCAGGATCTTGCGGCAGCGAATGAGTCTGGGCGTCTGCAATCATCTGCAGCCGATTCTCGAGTATCCGTAAAAAGCGATACGCGGCATCGAGCTCTTTAACGGCTTGCGGGCGTAGTAGGCGGCTGCGTGCGAGCTGGGGTAAGACCTCGAAGAGCCTCGAACCTTGCAGGCGACGATCCTGGCCGCCACGAATCAGCTGCATGGACTGCACGATGAACTCGATCTCGCGTATGCCACCGGGTCCGAGCTTCACATGATCGACGAGCTCCTTGCGCGCGACCTGCTTCTCGATCAACTGCTTCATTTCACGAAGCGACTCGAAGACGCCGAAATCGAGATAACGGCGATACACGAAAGGCCTCACCGCCGAGTCGTAAAGCTCGGCATAGGCCTCGGGCGCGGTGATCGGTCGCGCCTTGATCCAGGCGTAACGCTCCCAGTCCCGACCGTGCTGCAGCAGGTAGTCCTCGAAAGAGGAAAAGCCACACGCGAGCGGTCCTGAGTCCCCGAAAGGACGAAGCCGCATGTCTACTCGGAACACGAAACCATCGACCGTGACCGACGACAACAGTCGCAACAAGGCTTGTCCGACGCGCGCGAAGAATTCCTCGTGACTCACCGGCGCGGCATGGACCGTCTCCCCGTAGCCCGGGAAAAGAAACACAAGATCGATGTCAGACGAAAAATTGAGTTCGCGGCCGCCGAGTTTTCCCATGCCGACGACGACGAGCGGCATCGCACCACCTTCGGCATATTGCGGCGTGCCGTAGCGCTCGCAAGTGCTGTGCCACGCGACGGCCATCGCTTGATTGACGGCATTGTCGGCGAAGGCGGATAAATCCTCGAGCGTCTCTTCGAGACTCGCGCGACCATTGAGATCGCGCCAGGCGATGCGCACCATCTCGCGTCGACGCCAGCGGCGTAGCCACGCTTGCCACTCCGTCTCGGGAGTATCGAGCGCCGGCGGCTCCTCGCCGCGCGGCCAACACGAGGATCCGCCCGCGGTACGCAGCTGCTGCAAGGCGTTGGAGCGCAGCAAATCACCGAAAAGCTCGGAATCTCTCGCCACGCTCTCGGCGATAAAGTCGCTGCACGCGAGGGCGTGTGCCGCTTCATTGCGCCAGTCGGGCGGATAGTCTTCAACGATGGATCCGGACATGAGGGTCATGAGGATACAAAAAAGCCCCGCGCGAGGCGGGGCTATCTCTGCATTCTCTGATCGGAGGGGAAGATGATCAGAACACAAGTAGGAGACTAATGACGAAAGCCTTGGCAGTATGTACGGAGTAGTACCTACCGTGATCAACATGAACGTTTCGAGCACCGATTACCGCGCCGCAATCAGCCGATTTTTGACTGGAGTCACCCTCGTCACCACCCGACACGATGGGCTCGCACAGGGCATCACAGCGAGTGCCGTCGCCTCAGTCACCCTGGACCCCCCGACTCTACTCGTCTGTCTCAATCGCCAGTCGGCCACCTGTCATGCGGTCAGCGAATCGGGCCGATTCTGCGTGCACATTCTCGCGGACGATCAACTCGAACTCGCACGACATTTCGCCTCCCGGACGCCCGACAAGTTCGGAAGTCTCGCGACGCTAGGCCTCGGATCCACGTACGACAGTGTTTTCGGTAATCCGCTAGTCGACGGCGCGATCGCCTACCTCGAATGTCGGGTCGCTACGCAGGCGGACGTTGGAACCCACCGAATTTTCTTCGGCGAGGTCGTCTCTGTGGATGCTCGCGAGGGCTCGCCGCTCGCATACTTCCGAGGTCAGTTCGCAAGCCTAGGTGGCGGCACAGCGAGTTCGTGAGCGGCCGCTGCAGCAAGCAAGAGAGGCTCGCCGAACGGCGCACCGACGAGCTGAACTCCGATTGGTAAGCCTCGATCGTCGAGGCCTGCCGGCAAACTGATCGCCGGCAGTCCGAGAAAGTTGAACGGCGCCGTACAGCGCACGAGATCACCGAGCACCTCCCACAAGCGCGCTCCGGCACCTACATCCGTTTCGTCTCGACGCGGTACACGAATGGGCAAAGTGGGCGTGAGCAGAACATCGCAACGAGCGAAGACGTCGTTTACGAAACGCTCCAGCATCGGAATGCGGGCCTGCAAAGCCTCCAGATAGTGCGTACTGGAAATTGCGAGGCCGGTACTCGCTCGAACGCGTACCTGAGGCGAATACTTTGATCCGCGGGTACGCAGGGTCTCGCCGTGTACGGCCGTCGCCTCCGAGTACACGATGGCACGACTGAGTTCGGCCAGATGGGCGGCGAAGGGGATATCGACCTCGACGATTCGAGCGCCCGCGGCCTCGAAACTCGCGAGTGAACGCTCGCAGGCCGATCGCACCTGCGGATCGAGTCGCTCGAAGAAATGATTTTTAGGCAAGCCGATACGCAGGCTCTCGACCCCTCGACCGAGCGCGGAGACGTAGTCGGGCACGGGGCGCATTGAACACTGCGCATCTTCACCATCACTGCCTGCCACGATCCCGAGAATGAGCGCGAGATCACGAACCGAGCGCGTAATCGGTCCTAGTACATCGATCGAGGGCGCGAGCTTCATGCTTCCGGTTCGCGGCAAGAGTCCGTAGGTGGGCTTCAAACCGAACACACCCTGAACGGAAGCCGGAATGCGAATCGAACCACCTGTGTCGGAGCCGAGACTCGCGAACGCGGCGCCACTGGCAACCACCGCGCCAGAACCGCTGGAAGAACCGCCGGAGATATATTCCGGATTCCACGCATTGCGACAGTCTCCCCAAGCGGTGTTGTGTCCGGTCGCACCGATCGCAAATTCGGCCATATTGAGTGCGCCGAGTTGAATCGAGCCCGCCATATCCAAACGCTCTAACACCGTTGCGCTTCGCGAAGCCGCGACAGGCTCTAGCGCTTTGGACCCGAATGTCGCGCAACGCCCAGCACGATCGAACATATCCTTGTGCGCAAGCGGTATGCCAAGCAGGGGTGCGAGCGGCTTGCGGCCCTGTCGTCTAGCCTCCTCGAGCAACGCGTCCGCAAGTTCTGCGGTGCGTAGCGCATGCTCTTTATCGATACTCAAAAAACAATGTGTTCTCGCCTCGGCACGGTCAGCGCTCTCGAGAGCTACACGTACGAGATCGATACTGCGCAGCTCCCCGGCGACGAGTCGCTCTGCAGTGGATACAAGATCCCCCCAGTCAAAATCTTTGACTGGATAGGAGCCGACAGCCCTCGATGAGGCGACGGGCGATGACACGGCGAGCGACTCGAGCTTCGACAGATACTCGGCAGGCTCTACCGCAGCAAGTATAGCCTGACCGATTTCGCTCGAGGCCGCTCGTACTGCTGCGGTTGCCGCTGCTCCACCCGCTGCAATACGCAGGGCCATCGCCTCATCATCGACAGGCACACCGTTGAGTTGCGCGAGTTCGAGTACGGCCGCCGCAGATAACGAGTTGGCAGAGTCCATTCGAGTCATGGCATCACTCAAACAAAATCAAGATTCAACGAAAATGAGGCATGACATCGCTCGCGTAGAGCGCCGCCTGTCGGACCATGGCTTCTTGACGTGCGCCATGCGGATGCGCGACCGACGAACCGCCAAGCTGATAGACGTGATCAAGCCCCATAGCGAGCAATTCGCCGAGTCGATCGCGGCACTTAGCCGGCGGACCGCAAATGGAGAACCAGTCGACAAAGCTGTCCGGCACCTCGGCAAGATGACTCCCGGCCTCCTGCGCATGGTGCGTCATGTCATATCCCGTCTGCATCTTGGCAGCGAGATCTTTGAGCTGCGGTGGTAAGTGATCGAGCGGCGCGTCTTTCATGCCCGCGAAATGCGCAACCATACCGGAGATCATTCGCCCTAGCGCGATCGCCCGCCGCTCATCGGTATCACAAACCAGATTGACGTAGGCACCGATACGAATGGAGTCGCGCGAGCGACCGGTTTCTGCGAGCCGAGCGAGAGCCACGTCCATCGCCCAGCGTATACGCTCGGGTGCGCTACCTACGGCAAAACTGACTCGATCGCCAATATCGACGGCCATGCGTATCGTTTGCGGTCCAGTACAAGCCACATCGATCACGAGCGGCTCAACCGGCAGAGAGTCGTACCATCGGATCCTCGACGCCGCGCCCTCGCGATCAATGGTTTCACCGCGCGTGTAGGCGCGTAAGCGTTCGACAAAGGTACGTAACTGTGCCGTAGTGCCATTTCGGATGCCGATGTGAGCCGCCGATGAATCTCCTCGTCCGATGCCGCAAATCATCCGACCTTTAGACTCCGCTTGCAGCGTCGAAAAAGCGCAGGCGGTCACAGCAACGTCGCGAGTCACCGGATTGGTAACACCCGTACCGAGGCGCAGGGTACGTGTCGTCTGCGTAGCCAGCGCCAACTGCGAGAAGGGATCGGGACTCAGGTTTTGTGTGTCAGGGCACAGCAAGATTTCGTAACCCATCGCCTCGATTTCCCGGGCGAGTGTCGCGGTATAACCCGGCGACGCTTCCATCACGATCCCGAACTCGGTGCTCATCACACAGAGTGTAACCGCTCGTGAAACGCGATAGCATTCGCACCATGGATAGCCCGATATCAGGCTTAGGTTCACGGAGACTGCAAGGATGAAACGTTCGCTACTTAGCCTTCTGATTGCCGGCCTCGCGGCACTCGCACTCACCTCCTACGCGGCGGCCGATGAATACACGGAAACCAAGGAACTCTTCCGCAACGCTGGGCAGAGCGCCTCGTTCTTCGATCGCAGTTACGGCTATGCCATTTTCCCGACCGTCGGCAAAGGCGGCCTCGGTCTCGGTGGCGCAAGCGGACGCGGTCGTGTCTACGAACAAGGTCGCTACATCGGCGACGTCCGACTCACTCAGCTCAGCGTCGGCTTTCAGGCGGGTGGTCAGGCCTATAGCCAAGTCATCTTTCTGCAAGACAAACGCGCACTCGACGAATTCACGGGCGGCGAGTTCACCTTCGGCGCGGGTGTGAGCGCAGTGGCCATCACGGCGGCGGCAAGCGCAACGGCGGGCACAACCGGCACAAGTGCCGGCGTGAGCGGCGGCAAACGAGACGCCACCACTACAGGCGAGTTTTATCGAGGCTTTGCGGTCTTCACGATCGCCAAGGGCGGCCTGATGTACGAGGCCGCACTCGCGGGACAAAAATATGCCTTCACGCCTCTAGGCGCCGAAGAGAAGAAAAAGAAGGTCGACCGACATACGCCGCGACGATAACTTGGCAACACCCTTGAAAGACGCGGCGCTGATGACTCAGCGCTGGTCTTCATTCAGCGTCGGTAATCGAGCGGCGGAGCGCGATCACCCACCGCGCTTCGATACTTGAACTCGGCGCCGCGACGCTGCTCGAACTCCGCACGGGCGCGAGTAATGAGCTCGGGCTGGGTGAATAAACCCACTGCGGTCAGCGCGAGAATCTTGCTCGCGTTCTCCATGCCCTTGAGACCGATGGTCATCCCGCCGGCCGCTACCGCCTGCCACGAGTGCGCCGGCGTACCTGGAACCCAAGTTGCGGTCCGAAAACCGATGGTCGGCACGACCCAACTCACGTCGCCGACGTCAGTCGAGCCCATGCCGAGCCGCCGGCCAATGGGCTGAACTTCACGCTCCGAGCCCAGCGCGACGTCGGTCTTGCCCAAAGTGGTGAACAGCTTTTCGGCGAACGCCTGCTCGGCAGAATCGTAGGTCACGCCACCCACACGTCGCAGATTGTCGTCGACTGTCGTCGCCAGCACGTCGTTCGGCAAAAGACTGTAAGCGCCATGAATGACTTCGTGCTTGACCGCAGTTCCCGTACCGAGAGCCGCAGCCTCCGATACTGCAACGAGTCGCTCAAAAATTTCCGCCATCACCATCGGGTTTCGGTGACGAACGTAATAAAAAACCTCGGCGAATTCCGGCACTACGTTGGGCGCATCGCCCCCGCGAGTCACGATGTAATGCAGGCGGGCGTCCTCAGGAACATGCTCGCGCATGAGATTTGCCATGAAATTCATCGCCTCGACACCATCGAGTGCAGAGCGTCCGCGCTCGGGCGCCGCAGCCGCATGTGCCGCCACACCGTTGAATCGAAACTTCGCGCTCTTGTTGGCGAGCGTCGGCTCGTTGGTCACGGAATTACGATCGCCCGCATGCCAGTGCAATGCGACATCAACATCGTCGAACAAACCTTCGCGAACCATATAGGACTTGCCTGCACCGCCCTCTTCGGCTGGCGTTCCGTACACGCGGATCGTCCCGCCCCGACGATTGGCTAAGAGCCAGTTTTTGATGGCGACACCAGCGGAGACCGAACCCGTTCCGAAGAGGTGATGCCCGCACGCGTGCCCGGAAATTCGGCCTCTCAGAGGTGAACGTTCCGGCGTCGCGGCTTGTGACACTCCGGGCAAAGCATCCATCTCCGCGAGGATCGCGATGACGGGCTTCCCACTGCCGTACTCTGCGACGAACGCAGTCGGCATGCCGGCAACACCGGCACGAACCGAAAACCCGGCATCACGTAACTCTTTCTGAAGTCTCGCGCTGCTCTGCTCTTCTTGATACCCGACCTCAGCCCAGTTCCACAGTTGAAGCGCCATGGATCGATCTGTCGCGCGACGGGCTTCGACGAATTTAAACAGCGCGTCATCCGCGTGCGCTACGGTCGAAGTGACGAGGACAGTCAGAGCGGCAACCAGAACACCGAGTCGCGCCGCAAAATCAGATTGGCTATTCATCAGACGAGCTCCGGTCGAGAAATCACCAACGCAAACCGAGACCCCGATAACCTTTGGCGAGCACCCAAGGTGGACCGATCATCAAGTAAACGAGATCGGTGAAAAAGCTGGGTCGTCGACCCTCGATATGATGGCCAATGAATTGGCCGATCCAGGCGATGACGAACACCGCGATGCCGATTGCAAGCAATGTAGTCGCCCCCATCGCCTCGAGAATGAGCGCGTTGATCCAAAACCCCGCCAGCGTCAGCACGGCGATGCCGAGCCCGAGTGGTAACGACAGCCAGAACCAAAACATGACCGACAGCGCCATGAGTAACACTGCAAGAACGCCAAACGGCGGCAGGATCGCCGCGAGTGCCTCGGGTGTCGGTACTGCGTAGAGCATCGCCATCAGCGACCATACAATCGCCGGTACGCAGAACACATGCAAACGCTGGTTGATCGGATGCTGATGGTCCTGCGAATACGCGTTGAACCACCGATCGACGGGCCGAACGCTCAAAGAGGCATCTGGAGTATTCATGGCTTTCAGCTTACCTCAAGTGCCTTGCGATAGCCGCGCTCGAGCTGAGCGAGTCGGTCATCGAGTCGTCCTGTGTACCCGGCTGACAAGCGTACCCAGCCCGGGCTGATACCGGCAGCCCGCAGCGCTCCCTCGTCGAGTTCGCTCGAGGTGCTCGAGGCGCTCGCGCTCATGAGCGTGTCGCTGAATCCTAGACTCACCGCCATGTAACCGAAATCCTCGGTGTTCTGCAGATGCTCCATGAAGCGGTTCGCTCTTTCAGCGCTGCCGAAATCGACACTCAGTAATCCGCCGGCGCCGTAACCGGGGTTGGCCAGTCGGTGGAATAACGCATGATCGGGGTGGGACGGCAACCCCGGGTAAACGACCTTCGCACCGAGCGCTTCGAGACGTTGCGCGTACGCCAAGGCGCGCTCGGCATGAGCCGCCATTCGCAGACCGAGGTTTGGTAGTCGAGTCGCCACCTCATACGCCGCACGCGGGTCCATCGCGGGACCGAGCAACATCAGGCTGCCGGTGTGCAGATCGTACATACCGTCAATAAAATCACCATCGGCACATACACAGCCGGCAACGATGTCCGAGGCGCCGTTGATGAACTTGGTGAGACTGTGAATGACGACATCTGCGCCGTGTAAAGCCGGGGTCACGATCACGGGCGAGAAGGTATTGTCGACGATCAAGCGCGCGCCATGCTCGTGTGCAATTGCGGCGAGCGCAGGAAGATCCGCCACTCGCAAAGTGGGGTTCGAGACGGTTTCGCAGTAGAGCACTCGAGTTTCTTTTTTGAAGGCTGCTCTGACGGCCTTGAGATCGGAGAGATCGACGAAGGTCGTATGCACGTTCGCCTTACGCGGTAAAAAGTCGTGCAGCAACGCCCAAGTACCGCCGTAAAGCGCTTGTCCGGCTACCACATGATCGCCCGAGTCACAGGCGTGCAGCAGTGCACCGGAAATCGCAGCCATTCCACTCGCAGTGCAATACGCATGAGGCGTCGCCTCGAGCGCGGCGAGATGGCGAGCAAGCACCATCACAGTGGGATTGAAGTGACGCCCGTAGAGGAAACACCCGCCCTTCGGTCCTTCGCGCCCCTCAAAGAGCGCCGGCATCTTGCCGGCCTCCAGGACGGTGAAGGTCGCGCTCGTCTCGATGGAGAGATTCACACCACCGTGTTCACCGAACTCGTGTCGAGAGCGTGCCACGCGCGCCATCGGATCAGCGACGACGGTTCGACCGGAAAGATCACTCATGAAACACCCCCTATAAACGAATCAACCGTGACTGAATGTGTCATCCAGCGGCTCGAGGCGCGAAGCGTCGGTCCCGAGCGGTGCAGCACCCGGCGGCCGCTCAATATATCGTCGCATCTTGCCTCGCTCACCCTCGATAAGTTGCGAAAGTCGACGACGGATCTCCTGATCTGCAAGCGTCGGTCGAGTCTGTCTGCGCAGGTAATCGATCCAGGTCGGACTTTCGAAGCGCTCGGTCCAGAGCATTGGATCGTCGAGGTCCTGACACACTGACCAACGTCTCGCACCATCACGCCGACGAATCCGACCCAATTCATTGATGACGCCCACGAACTCGATAGCGTTCGCCTCAGGAACACGGTATTCGAGTGTGACGACAATGGGCCCTGCCGATTCGTGCGGCGTCACCCGGGGGCGCTCGAACGACGCCGCGACATGAGGGTCGAGGGATCCCGATCGAGCCACCTCAACCGGTAGCCAGCGTGCTACGGCGAGCGTGATGAGTACCGTAACGCCGGAGATGGCCAAAGCCGGACGAAGACCGATCTCGGAAGCGACCAGACCCCAACACCACGCGCCAGCCGCCATACCGGCGAACGCGCAGGTTTGATAGGTCGCGAGCGTTCGGCCCGTCACCCAGCGCGGCGAAGACAACTGAACCGCGATGTTGAAGGTGGCAAGGCTCAAGGTCCAAACGAAACCCGCCACGACGTGCGCCAGAAAAGTAGTGATGGCCCAAGGGCTCTGCGATATGCCGAGCATCGCGAGCGCTGCGACGACACACATCCCTCGCAACAACGCATCACTCGAAAAGCGTGCTCGGAAGGCGGCGCTCGAGAGCGCCCCGAGCATGGCACCGAAGCCGAACCCACCGAGCAATACGCCATAAGTGGGTGCACCGCCGCCGAGAAGATCTCGGGCGACGACCGGCATCAACGCGGGCACCGCAGTGATCGGCACCGTAAAGAGCACCGCTCGAACCATGATCGCAATAAGGTTCGGAGACAGGCGTACATAGCGAATGCCGGCGGCGATGGCCGTACCGAGCGGCTCGGGCGGCAGCGATCTTTCGGGTTTCGGCAACTTCCAGTGCTTCAGAACAAAGATCAGCCCGATATAAGAAACAGCATTGATCATGAAGGCAGCGACGGCACCGGCGGCCGCAACGATCACGCCCCCGATCGCAGGACCGATGCTGCGCGCCAAATTGAAGCCCATGGCATTCGCCATCACTGCGGCCGGAATCACCTCCCGCGGAACCTGCTCTGCGATGCTGGCCTGCCAAGCTGGTGCGAAAGCGGCGGCGCCACAGCCGATTAGGAAGGTCAGCCAGAGCAAAGAGGCTGGTGTGATCATGTCGAGAAGCGCGAGCACTGCTAAGGCGACGGATGCGGTTAGCGCCAGCCACTGCGAAACGAGCATGATGAAACGCCGATCGTAGTTATCGGCCAATGCCCCGGCGATCAGGGATAAGAAGAAAAACGGCAACGCGCCGACGGCTTGCACCAGCGCTACTTGGTCGGGCGAAGGAGCGATGAGCGCCATCTGCCACGAGGCGCCGACCGTCTGGATGAGGCCGCCGAACGACGAGGCGAGCGAGGCCCACCAAAGCGTCGCGAAAATGCGATATCGGAACGGCGCGAGGGTAGACACGCGCCAGCGCTGAAAACGGGACTTCGGAGACTCGATCATTATTAGATTTGGCGTTGCGCAGCGAAGTGTACAGGCTGACGGGTATCATATTCACATGACCGTCACCCTTGACTCTGTTCGCGAGGCCGCCTCCCTGCTTAAGGGCTGCGTCGTCCGTACGCCCTGCCGGCACTCCTTGACGCTTTCGGCCATCACAGGCGCCGAGATCTACCTCAAGTTCGAAAACCAGCAGTTCACGGCGGCCTTCAAGGAACGCGGCGCTCTGATCCGATTGCTCAAGCTCGATCCGGCACAACGTAAGCGCGGTGTCGTGGCCATGTCGGCCGGGAATCACGCGCAAGGCGTCGCGCATCACGCGACGAAGATGGGCATTCCGGCAACTATCGTCATGCCCTCCAACACACCTTTCAATAAGGCCCAGCAGACCCAGTTGCTCGGCGCCAAGGTTGTTTTGTACGGTGAGCAGCTGGCAGAGGCCAAGGCCTATGCACACGAACTCGCTGCCCGAGACAATCTGGTGTTCGTGCACCCCTACGACGATGAAGACGTCATTGCCGGTCAGGGCACGATCGCACTCGAGATGCTCGAGGATCATCCCGACATCGAAATTCTTTGTGTCCCGATCGGGGGCGGCGGCTTACTGTCCGGCATGGCGGTGGCTGCGCGAGCAATCAATCCCGACATCGAGTTAATTGGAGTGCAAGCAAAAGCATTCCCAGGCATGGTCAATGCGGTCCGTGGCGAGACACGCGCATTCGGCTCACAGACCATCGCCGAAGGTATCGCTGTTCGCAATGTCGGGAAAATCACTCGCGAACTCATTTCTAAGCTCGTAGACGATATCGTTCTCGTCGACGAAGCAGACATCGAGCGCGCCATCAGCCTTCTGATCTCGATCGAAAAAACCGTCGCCGAAGGCGCTGGGGCAGCAGGTCTTGCCGCCGTGCTCGCTTATCCTGATCGATTCAAAGGACGGAAGGTCGGACTCGTACTCTGCGGTGGCAATATCGATACACGTCTTCTCGGTATCGTCCTGCAACGACAACTCGTACGCGAAAATCGTCTCGTGACACTACGCTTCGAGAGCGCCGATCAGCCGGGCACCCTCGCCCGCATCGCCTCGATCATCGGCGAGGCCGGCGGCAATATCATCGACGTCACCCATCACCGACTGTTCCTTGATGTGCCGGCGAAAGCTGCGGATCTCGACTTCACGATCGAAACGCGCGATGCCAATCACACCGAATCATTGATCTCAGCGCTGACCAAAGCCGGCCTCTCGCCTCGTCTTCTCTCGGCAAGCGGCGGCTGATCAACTCTTCAAACTCGAGGTATTCAGCGCGGGTTGAGATGCTCAGCGCGGACAGGCCTGCGGCGGCAGCCCGGTCATTCTCGAAACGTCAGTGTTGAGCGGCCACTTTCGAAGCTCGAGATGCTGAATGCCGGGACGTGCGGTCGGAGCCAGCGTCACCGAGATCTGAACGAGCCCATGTTCACACTCGAGCAGCCAATCGCCACGCAGCGCATTCTCGCTGTAGAGAAACCCGGGTCGCTCACGGCACGAACCCATGGCATCGCGCAACGTCGCGAACTCGGCGCGCCGGCGATCCTTGGAGCGATCGAGAAATAGATTCATCGCGGCGAGCCGCTCGATCAACGCATCATCCCAGCGTTGCATCAAGGCGTTGACTCCACGCCGTGCCTCGACGAGCGCAGGAGCCGGCTGCACTTCACGAGGTACGAGGGCACCGGTACGGCGCAGACTCACGAGCGCCTCGTCGAACACCGCGCCCCAACCCGTATAGGTTCGGTTACCGAAAGCGATGAGCCCGACACCGTACTCCGGCAACCAGCGCATCTGCGAACCGAAGCCCGGCAAGCCCCCGCTGTGTGCGACCACGTGTCCGAAGTCACAAGTCTGCGAAATTCGCAGTCCGTATCCATAACCGCCGGACGTCAATTGGAGTGCGCCCGTCGTATCACGCGTCACGGCGGTCGCGCGGGTTCGCCAGATTTGCTGCATCTCGCGCAGCGAAGATCGCGACAGTGGCGCTCGTGAGGAGCCGTCGCGCGCCGGCCACGCATCGAGGAAGACGCCCACATAAAGTGATAAATCTTCGAGTGAGGTGAGCATACCGCCCATCGGCCCGAAGGCTCCATCGGCGAGCTGCGGTTCGAGTTTCCAAATGTCGTCTTCACGTCGGTAGCCCAAGGCCAATTGACTGGATGGCACCTCGCCAGGCTCCAGCGTCGTCGATCGCATGCCGAGCGGCTCGAGAATCTGCTTGCGGACATACTCGCGGTAACCAACGCCCGATACTTTCGCAACGACTCGCCCGAGAATCGCGTATCCGTAGTTTGAATACTCATAAGCCACGCCGGGAGAATTCGAAAAGGCGATGCCCTCTCGCAATAACTCATTGAAGCGGGACTCGGAGATCGCCAATTGCTGATCGCCCCACGGATTGTCTTCGGGAAAGCCCGCCGCCATCGTGAGTAAATGCCGCAGAGTTAGTCTCGGCGCATCAGCGGTCGGGTAGCGGAGCGTTCGCAACTCGGGCACATATTTTTCGACGGGGTCGTCGAGCGAGAGCTTGCCGGCGTCGCGCAACTGCAGGATCGCCATCGCCGTGAAACTCTTGGTCATCGAAGCGATTCGAAAGACCGTATCGCGCTGCACCGGCGCCTGCGATGCCGCGTCGCGTACGCCCTCAACACCGACATGAACAAGCTTGCCGTCGATCACGATACCCCAGGCGGCTCCCGGCACCTTTTCACGCGCAAGAAACGCTCGAACTCGCTCGTCGATCTCCGGAAACGCCGTGGCGAGTTGTTCGCGGCGATCAGGATTGATGAACGACGGCGGCGGTGCGACCCATGAAGGCGGACTCGCGGAATTCGCGGTCGTGGAGGCCGCGCCGAGCAACCCCAGCGAAATAATCCAAAATCCAAAAGTCGAGTTACGATAGTTCACCGATCTGACCCTCAACGAAGAAAAGCGACATGTTCCGCTTCAATGACCGCCAGCATGATCAGCCTCGCGCGCCGAGGCAAGTGACGAAGCCCTCTGGCGCCGTTTTCATTGGCGTCGCGATCATGCTCGGGCTGATGATTTCGGCGCGTACTCCTGCCAGCGACCCGCAGATGGCGGAGGTGCTGGTCACGGCTCCGGAGCCTCGCTATGTCGCGCCGACATTACGCGATCGAATTGGGCGAATCTGGGCGCCCGTTTATATCGATGGGCAAGGACCTCTTCGTCTCGTCCTTGATACCGGCGCCACCACGTCGGCACTCACTCATGACGCGGCGAATCTGCTCGCATTACCCGCCGACCGATCGCGCAAGGTGCTACTCCGCGGGACGACGGGCATCGCACCGGCAACCGTCGTGAAAGCAAGGCGAGTCGAGATCGGCGACTTCCTCGCCGAAAACCAACGTCTCGTCTTGGTCGATGATGCCTTCGGCGGAGCCGACGGCGTACTGGCAACCGGCGCTCTCAGCGAGCGTCGTATCGTCGCCGAGTTTCGTAAGGATTGAATCGAGATCACCCGCTCACGCGGACAGCCTGCCCCGCCGGGTTTTTCCGCCATCCCCGTGCAATTCGCTCCAAAGCGTGTGCCGTGGGTGGAGGCCTGGGTCGGCCCCGTGAAGGTCAAGGCCGTGATTGATACGGGCGCGCAGCAGACGCTCGGAAACGTGGCACTCCGGATGGCGCTCATCGAAGCGCGGCGTCGCGGCGTAGAAGGGTATTCGGAGGAAGTCATCGGCGTAACCGGCGACGTGCAGGACGGTATCAGCCTACGAGTGCCAACGATTCGCTTGGGTAGCGTGCGAGTCAATCACGCGCGCATCAATTTTCTTGACCTTCACATCTTTGAGCATTGGCGCCTCAACGATGAACCCGCAATGCTCATCGGCATGGACGTGATCGGTGTTCTGGACACCTTCATCCTCGATTACCGTCGTCGTGAACTACAGATTCAAACTCGCCGCTGAACACGACCGCCAGCTGAACAAGCGCGGTACGCGAAGCCTGCTCCAAGAGATCGAACCGTTCAAAATCCGACGGGTTAACCCTACGAGCCCGCAAAGGCGTTAGGTCATACCCTCGCCTTCTCGCCGCATCGATGGATCGTGGATCCGGCGGCTCTCCAACGTGAGAGGCATGCGTGCCTGCCGAGTCAACTTCGAGCTTGAGTTGCGGAAACTCTCGCGTCGCAATATCGCGAAAGACGACCTCTGCGGTCTGCGAGCGACAGATATTGCCCATACAAACAAAAAGGATTTGCGTCGTCATAGGCCCTCCTCGAGCGCCATCCAATCTCCGCTACGCAGCGCATCGAGTTGCTGCCACAGATCGCTCACGTGCTCTTGCCAAAAACGCGGACTCGAGAACCACGGGAAGGCTCGCGGGAAGGCCGGATCCTCCCAACGCGCCGCCACCCACGCCGAGTGATGCACCATACGTAGCGCTCGCAACGGCTCGATGAGTGCCAACTCCTGCGACTCCACATGATGGAACTCGCGATAGCCCGTGACGAGCTCCCGCCATTGGCCGCGCCGCTCATCGAGCGATCCGGACAGGAACATCCACAAGTCCTGCATCCGCGGGCCACTCATGCAGTCGTCGAGGTCGACGAAGACGGGACCGCGCTCGTTCCAGAGCACGTTGCCGAGATGACAGTCGCCATGTAGACGAATCTTTCCCATCGGTCCGTAGTCTGCAAACGCGTCGTCCACGCGCTCGAGTAACTCTTCCGATACCTCGGCGTACTTGTCGATCAGCCCCTCATCCAGTGCGCCCTCCTCGATCATCCGCGACAGAAATGCCGAATCGAGTAGGGCCTCGCGCGCTCGCCAACCTAGCCGCTCGCTCGTCAACGTCGGACGATGATCGAACGTCCGCGTTGCACCGATGGCGTGCATTCTTCCAAGCGTTCGTCCAATGAGATCCGCGGAGCCGCGCGCATCGATTTCAGCGGCTCGCGCGGCGATCCGGGGAAACACCGCAAAGCGCAGACCTCCGTGTTGATGCAAGGTGCAACCGTCGAACGTCATCGGCGCGGCGACGGGTGACTCTCCGGCCACGAGCTCGGCGGCGAAGGCATGTTCTTCCAAAATCTGCGAATCGCTCCATCGCGCAGGTCGGTAGAACTTGAGTACCAACATGCCATGCGAGGTCGAACCGAGCTGGTAGACACGATTTTCGTAAGAGTTGAGCGCGAAGAGCCGAGCGTCGCAGTCGATACCAAGCGACTCAGCGGCCGCGAGCACCGCATCGGGCGTCAACTCTTCGAAGGGCCGACTCGAAGCAATCACTCAGGCAGCCGTGTCTTTGATGAGATCGGCGGCTCGCTCGGCGATCATGATGGTCGGGGCGTTCGTATTGCCGCCAATCAGACGCGGCATCACGGACGCATCAACCACACGCAGGCTTCGAAGGCCGCGTACCCGCAAGGCAGGATCAACTACCGATCGCTCGTCATTGCCCATTCGACAGGTGCCCACGGGGTGGTAGATCGATTCGGCTTTTTCACGGACGGCTTGGGCAAGCTCTGCATCACTGCGGACCGAGTTCCCCGGAAAAATCTCCTCGCCTCTCACATCGTCGAAGGCTCGCGATGCCAGAAGATCGCGCGATATCTTCACGCCCTCGATGAGACGCTCGAGATCACCCTCGGCGCTCAAGTAATTGGCATAGATCCGTGGTGTATCGCTCATGCTGCTCGAGCGCAGGCCGATATGGCCTCGACTCGCCGGACGCAAAAAACACGCATGCAGGGTATAGCCGTGGCCCGACAAACGATTGCGACCATGATCATCGAGTTGTGCAGGCACGAAATGAAACTGCATATCCGCGCGTGAATCCGTCGCGAACCGGGAGCGGAAAAACCCTCCGACCTCCGCGACGTTCGAGGCGCCGGGACCCGAGCGCGTCAGTAGATAACGCAAGCCTGCGATCCCTTCTTCGAGAAGATTCATGTCGTAACTGATGGAGCGCGTGCTCTTATACAACGTGCAGTAATCGAGATGATCCTGCAGGTTGCATCCCACCTCTGGGTGCAACACCGCTACCTTGATACCCACCGACTCGAGCTCATTCGCAGGTCCGATGCCCGAACACATGAGCAGTTGAGGCGAGTTGACCGAACCGCCACAGAGCAATACCTCTCGGCGAGCCCGGGCGCGATGCCTTCGTAAGCGCCTCACAAAGTCAACGCCCACGGCGCGATCCCCCTCGAGAACGACGCGCTCGACGGAGGCTCCGGTGAGCACCGTGAGATTAGGTCGCGTCAACGCCGGCCGAAGATAAGCCACCGCCGTACTGCAGCGTCTCGCCGCTTTCAGGGTAGCCTGATAGGGACCGAATCCCGCTTGCGAGGCGCCGTTGAAATCGTCGGTCAAAGAATGGTGGCGCTCGCGCGCCGCTTGCAAGAAACGCTCGCTGAGCGCATTGCGGTGACGCAGATCCTCGACATGCAGCGGTCCACCCGTCCCATGAAAGTTTGGGTCACCCGCCGGTCGGTGCTCCGCTTTTTTGAAGTAAGGCAGCACCGCATCGAAGTTCCAGCCCGTCGCGCCGAGCGCGGCCCACTCGTCGTAGTCCGCTGCATCGCCACGCACGTAACACATGGCATTGATAGAGCTGCTGCCACCGAGCACTCGACCTCGCGGCCAATACAAGCGCCGACTGAGCAACTGAGGTTCGGGCTCCGTCTCGTAACTCCAGTTGATCTGTCGATTGCTGACGAGGCGCGTGATCCCCGCAGGCATATGGATGAGCGGATGCCAATCGCGCCCACCCGCTTCGAGCAGCAGGACCGACACCTCTGGGTCTTCGGTTAACCGATTCGCCAGCACACAACCCGCAGACCCCGCCCCGACGATGATGTAGTCGTACTCTCGACTCATGCTCGAAGAGTGTACTCGCTCGTCGATCCGCTTAATCATCCCTCGACCACGCGAAACCGGATCGTGGCCGAAGGCGGTATCTGCCCGGCGAGATCGAGGTGATGCTCCGCCACGATGGCGATCACGGGGTATCCCCCGGTCACCGGATGATCAGCCAGCAGCAACACCGGCTGACCGTCGTGCGGGACTTGGATGGCACCACTCGTCATGCCCTCGCTCGGCAGCTCGTCCGTCCGCTGTCGCGACAGCGTTCTCTCACCGTGCAGCCGGAGCCCGACGCGATTCGATTGCGGCGTCACCCGCCACGCCTGACCACACAGGCGTTGCAGCGCATCCTCGGTGAACCAGTCCGCTCGCGGACCCACAAAGATATCAAGTACCACCTCATCACCCGCCTTCGGCAGTGCCCTTGCGGCATGCGCTGTGACGAGCGGTGGCGTCGGAGCTTGCGCACTACGACCGATCGGAAGGATCGAGCCCTTCACGACCGGCGCCGGTCCAAGCGCGGCGAGTACATCCCGCGACGAACTACCGAGCGTCTGTTGCACCTCGATGCCGCTACGCACTGCGAGATAGGTTCGGACGCCTTGGGCGGGATAGCCGAGTTTCACGCCGTCCTCCGCCTGCAAAATAATCGCCTCATTCATGACGGCGTCAAAGATTTCACCCGAGGCACGAGTGATCGTGATCGGCACCGGAGCGCCTGCACAAGCAATCACAGCGTCATCAGAAAACTTGAGAGAGAAGTTGCCGAAAGCGATCTCGAGAGCGGCAAGATCCGGCGGATTGCCCACTACAGCATTCGCCGACTGCAAGGCCTCACGATGGAGCGCACCCGAAGCGGTGACGCCGATCGCAGCATGACCGGGCCGGCCAAGATCCTGCACGAAGGCAGGCAGCATCGCGGCGATCACTTCAAGATACGGACGAACGAGCGCCTTTTCTTTGTCCGCCGTCTCAGCAAATCGAGCGCTCTCGCGATCCACGAATTTCACGCGCACCCCCGGCGTAAGAATCGCGGGTGATGCACGTACGGGATCCCACATCGGCATCGATGTCGTGCCGATGATGTGCCAGCCACCCGGGCTCGCTTGCGGATACACCCCGCAGTACATCCCTCCAAGCGCCACGGAACCCTTGGGAACGATCGTGCGCGGCGTCGATCTTCGCGGCACGTGCAGCACCGGGTCGCCGCCGACGAGATAGCCGAACCCCGGCGAAAATCCGCAAAAGGCCACCGTGAACTCGCTCGCGCTGTGCCGACGAATGACCTCCTCGATGCTGAGCCCACAGAGTCGCGCGACTTCCGCAAGATCCTCGCCGTCGTAGCGCATCGGGATCTCGATTAGAATTCCTGGCGCTCGACTCGTGGCCGCGAAATCGCGCCGCGAAAGCGCCTCGACCAGCGTCTGTCGAGTCCAACGCGCGGGATCGAATCGCAGCAGGAGTGTCTGCGCTGCTGGAACGATCTCCCGAACGCCCTCGAGGGGAGCACTCACGAGACTCGCATGGAACGCGAGCACCTCATCGAGATCGGCAAGCTCAACGAGGACCGTCGAACGATTGACGGACAACACGCGCATCGTCAGACGCGACGCCCCCTCATCAGGCGCTTCGCGAGATGCTACGCGGCAACAGACACGATGATATGCCGACGCCCTCGGCCTCGAGACGACGTCGTACCTCGCGTGCGATCGCGACGGCGCCCGGGCTATCGCCGTGAACGCAGAGCGACTGCGCCTCAACATGTATAGCGCTACCGTCGATGGCGTCGATCGTTCCATGCAGGGCAAGTCGCACCATGCGCGCGGCTATCAACGAGGGATCGTGCAACACGGCGCCCGGCTCACGCCTCGATACAAGACGCCCTTGTTTCGTGTACGCGCGATCGGCATACGCCTCAGCGACCGCATGCAGTCCCGCTGCACGCGCTTGCGCAATGATCGGCGCATTCGCGAGACACACCAGCGCGAGCGAAGAATCGATCGACTGGATGGCCTCGATCACCGCAGCACCCTGCACGGGATCGAAGGCGATGCGGTTATAGAGTGCGCCGTGCGGTTTCACGTAACTCACCGTCGCACCCACGGTCATTGCGAGACCCTGCAACGCGCCGATCTGATACACCACATCGGCCATGAGATCGGCAGGGGCAATATCGATATCGCGCCGACCGAAACCGACAATATCGGGATACGACACGTGCGCACCGATGGCGACGCCACGTTGAGCAGCAACTTTGAGTGTTCGAAGAATTCCAGCGGGATCGCCGGCGTGAAAACCGCAAGCCACATTGGCACTCGAGACGATGTCGATCATCGCTGCGTCATCGCCCATGGACCATACGCCGTAGCTCTCACCAAGATCACTGTTGAGATCGATCTTTTTCATTCTTTGATTACATCCTTACGGTTCGAGCAGCGCGAAGATCGGGCCGATCGACTTGTATCCCATGTACCACGTAAGCAGGCAAACGAGCACGCCAAGACCGAGCAGCTCTCGCGGATAGCGATGCCCGCCCATCAAGTCGGATCGTGCCCATGCGGCATATAGAAAGATCGACAGGCCGATGGGAAGAATCAGCCCATTCAGTCCGCCGACGAAGACCAGCATTTTGGCAGGAGGCGTATTGATCAGCAGATAAAGCGCAAGCGACAACCCAATGAAACCGACGGTGATGAGGCTGCGGGTACGCTCGCTCAGGTCCGCTTTGAAAACCGTGAGGAACGACACGGACGTGTACGCCGCGCCGATCACGCTCGTGATGGCAGCCGCCCAAAGAATGGCGCCGAATATACGCAGCCCCACTTCACCCGCTGCCGCCTCGAACGCTTGCGCCGCAGGATTGGCGCTGCCACCCGACAGATTGATCGCCGTACCTGCAGAGACCACACCCAGGACGGCCAAAAACAACACGAAACGCATGACGCCGGTCACGGCGATGCCCGTAAGGGCTGCACGACTGACCGCAGCCAGGTGTTCAGGTCCGGTCATTCCCTTGTCGAGCAATCGGTGTGCACCGGCATACGTGATGTAGCCGCCGACCGTACCACCGACTATGGTTGTGATGGTCGCGAAATCGACTCGATCGGGGAACACGGTTTGGCGTAGGGCTTCACCGATCGGCGGAGAAGAGATGACGGCGACATAGATCGTCAATGCAATCATCGTGACGCCCGCGAAGAGGATTAGTCGATCAAAAGCGATTCCGGCACGATGCGAGAGAAAGATACCGATCGCGAGGAACGCGCTCACCGCCCCACCCCATTTGGCATCGAATCCGACGAGCGCATTCAGGCCAAGACCCGTGCCGCCGATATTGCCGATGTTGAAAAACAATCCGCCGGTCACGACGAGCGCCGTCAAAAAATAACCCGCTCCCGGGATCGCGGCGTTGGCGAGCTCCGACGCGCGCATCCGCGTCAGCGTCACGATGCGCCAGATGTTCACCTGCACGACGAAGTCGATGAGGATCGAGACGAGGATG
>SXGQ01592815.1_pt1 | contig 31982 bp, 24 predicted proteins | sample 3178371 | NCBI WGS metagenome assembly SXGQ01 (sample SAMN11356859, study PRJNA531348) | freshwater metagenome | isolation source: freshwater sample F1-20 | place: China: Fuxian Lake, Yuxi | collected 2017-12-25
GGCAGCATCAGGTCGAGTACCAATAAATCAAAGCGCTCGCGCAGCCAAAAGCGGTTCATCTCGACTGCACTGGCAGCGACCACCACCGCGAAGCCACTCTCGCTGAGGAAGCGTTTGAGCAAGTCACGCAGTCGGGCGTCATCATCGACCACCAGAATCCGTGCCTGGTTGCCGGGACTGCGCTTGGACAAGATGGGTGTGACCGGGTGGGTCTGGCTCATGGCGCTATGTTAACGTTGAATTCACGGGGCAGGTTTTGGCGGCGACGGCTATTACAATGCCTTACAAACTTCGCGCAGGCTCAGCACCGATGACCTGCGTGAAAAAGTACACTAGCGGGTTTTAAGGGGTACCACCTCCTGGACCGATCAGTATTGATGAACAAACGGCTCTTAACGCTCACCTTGCTGGCTACCTGCGTGTTGGCGGGGCTTGCTGTGGCCGAGACACCGCCGCCGCGTCCGGCACAGGGGCAAGGCCGGCAGGATGCTGCGCCACCGGCGCAGCAACCCAAGCAGCGACGCGACGATGCCCGTCAAGCCGCGCCGACACAACCCGCGCCCGCCAGGCCTGCGCAGGACGATTCAAAGCGGCCGCAGCGACTCACACCTGAGGAGCGCAAGGAGTTGCGCCAGCAGATCAATGAAGCGGGGCAAGACCTTTATCCGCGCAAGCGCAACGCGCCCTGAAGCGTTCTTAATGCTGCTGCCATAGCCCTTGGTTGCCCGACAGGTGCCAACTCGGCTATACTCTCGCCTCCGCGCGGCCGTAGCTCAGCTGGATAGAGTACTTGGCTACGAACCAAGGGGTCGTGGGTTCAATTCCTGCCGGCCGCGCCACAAACACTGCAATAAGATCAACGGGTTAGCGCCAAAAGTGCTAGCCCGTTTCTCTTTTTGACGGGCACTTCTTTGCTGGCCATGCCCAGTTACGTTGAACTCGAACCGCTGAAAATAGATAACCTGACCAAGCCTGCAGACTTGAGCTGATGTACTTGTTGGAAACAAAATGCCGTGACCAGCATAGGGTCACGGTGATCAACTCGTGGCAAGCAGCGCCACCTGATAAAAAACAAAGCTGACCGACCACGCCAGCAGTAGCGGCCATACAATCGTTAGCGCGGTGAAGGCGAGGCTTTTCGATTCAGCTCGGATGGTGGCAACTGTAGACAAGCATGGCGTATAGATCAGCGTGAACAGCATGAAGCTATAGGCCTGTGCCCATGTTATCTGCTGCGTAATCATGTTTGAGAGCAGGTCGCCTTCTTGCCCATAGATCACCGCCAGTGCGCCGATCACGATTTCTTTAGCGACAAAGCCGAACACCAGTGCAATGGTGAGATTAGGATCAATGCCAACCGGGCTAAGAATCGGATCCAGCCACTGCCCGATCATACCCGCCCAGGTTGAACTGCTGCCCGGTGCCGCGCCGCTGGGAAAGTTGGTCAGTACCCAAACCATCACTACACCAAGTACGATAAAGCGTGTCACACGGCTAAGGAAGTGCCGGATCTCTTGCCATGCTCGCAGTACGATCTGCTTGGTCGTGGGGAAGCGATATGGCGGCATCTCGATAATGAAGGGTTCGCTATTGATGTAGCGACCTTTAAACGCCAGTGCCGTCAGCATGGCCAGTAAAATACTGATCAGGTAAAGCGTGAACAAGACCAGAGGTGCCTGCCAAGGCGAGAATAGCGCCGCCGTAAAAAATACGAATACTTGTAATCGCGCTGAGCACAATGAAAATGGAATCGTCAGCATCGTCAGTAGCCGTAATCCGCGCGAACGAATGACGCGCGTGCCCGTCAGCGCGGGTACATTGCAACCAAAGCCCATCAGCATCATGACGAAACTCCGGCCATCCAAGCCCAGCCTGGCCATGAGCCCGTCCATAAGAAAGGCCGCGCGAGACAAGTAGCCGCTGTCCTCGACGATGCCAACAAACAGAAAGAACAGAACAATCAGCGGTACGAAACTGGCGACCGTACCGAGGCCGTTATAGACACCGTCGAGCAAGAAGCCATTCAGCATTGACGGTAACGGAGCCAGTACAGGTTCCAATAGCGCTGTGCGCAGCGTGCTGAAGAGCCACGCCGTGATCTCCTGTAACGGCTTACCTAGCGCGAATACAGCCTCGAATAATAAAAGCATCATCGCCAGCAACGCCGGTAATCCAAGCCATGGATGCAGAAACAGCCGGTCGAGACGTTCGGTCAGCTGATGGCTTGCCTGCATCGGTACAGCGATATGTCGATTGACTATTGCATCAACATCTACAGCATCGACACCCGTCGCATCGACACCCACCGTATCAACACCCATCGCATCAACACCCACCGCATCAACACCCACCGCATCAACGCCCACCGCATCAACACCCACCGTATCAACACCCATCGCATCAACACCCACCGCATCTACCGGGATGAGATTGTTATTTTTTGCAGTTTGAAGCTGTTTCCGCATCAGCGCTGTCAGCGTCGCTGTGCCGTCTCCATGCTTCGCTGATAGCAGACAAACCGGGAAGCCAAGCGATGCCTGCATACCTTCAACATCAACCTGCATGCCCAGTTTCTTGGCCTCGTCCGACATGTTCAGTACCGCGAGTAGCGGTATGCCAAGTGGAATCAGTTGCTGAAGAAGTCGTGCTTGGCGGTCGAGCTGTGTGGCATTCAGTACGACAATCAAAAGATTAGGGCGGTGCCCTTCGAGAAAATTAGTGACGACGTGCTCATCTTCGGATAAGCCGCGCAAATCATAGATGCCGGGCAGATCAACCAACTGCACCATCTGATCACCTACCAGCAGCCTCGCAGCCAGTAGCTCGACGGTTATGCCTGGCCAGTTACCAACATGCGCGTGCGCGCCTGTGAGCCGATTAAACAGCGTGCTTTTGCCGGAATTCGGCATGCCGAGCAGTGCGACACGCATCATAAAAATTCAGAGGGAAAAGTGTTATCAGGCGACGCCGATCAGCAGCGCCTCGCGGCGTCGCAGCGCCAGCTCGGTATTGCCGACGCGAAGCTGCAACGGTCCGTTAAGGCGGGCTTTGCGCAGCAGGGTAATATTTTTGCCTGGGCAAATACCCATAGCATTCAGACGACCCTGCCATTCGGGGCTGACATCAACTGCCATCACGCGCGCTGTTTCTCCGACGTCAAGGCTGCTCAGTGGTCGGATATTAGCCATAGGGTTCAAGCAGGTTCGGCTGAAGCAAGACCCTGCATTAATCACGCCGCCCTATGTGCTGCCGCAACTCGGCAAGCTCAGCGCGCAGCGCACGTAGTTCAAGCATGACGGGGTCCTCTGGTGGCTTGGTCGGCAGCTTGCTCGAGTTTAAGGAATCGACGATCACCGCAATAAATAAGTTAATAATCACGAAGGTGGCGATGAAAATGAATATGACGAAAAATACCCATGCCTGCGGAAAGATTTCCATCACCGGGCGGGCGACACCCTCTGACCAACTTTCCAAGGTCATCACCTGGAAAAGCGTGAACATCGTCGTACCAAGATCACCAAACAAATCCGGGAAGCGCTCACCAAACATATTGGTGGCAATCACTGCGAATACATAAAAAATTACCAGGATCAAGCCGAATACAGAGCTTAAGCTGGGCAATGAGTGTAATAGACCCACCACTACTTTACGCATACTTTCGATTTTATTGACGAGCCGTAGTACCCGCAGTACCCGCAGCGCCCGCAGCACTGACAGGCTGCCGGTTGCCGGTACCAAAGCGATGCCGATCACGATTAAGTCAAAGACGCACCAGGGGTCCTTGAAAAAACCATATCCGCGCGCCGCCATTAACAGCACAAGCTCGGCAATAAAAATCCAGAGAATAACCTGGTCGATCAGGTGCAATTCATGACCCGCAACTGCCATCACGGTATGGCTGGTCTCCAAGCCGAGGATTAATGCGTTGACGACAATCAGTACCACCAGCGTGTGCTGGATTGTCGGGTTACCGATGAAGTTCTCTATTGATTGTCTCCATCCGGAGCCTTGCGCGACGTGTTCCATGAGCGGCTTGTTGTGGGTTTGATAAATTAAACTGCGAAGCCCACAATTTTACAGGACGCGTCTTGCCGGCTCTGACCACGCTACGCCCTGTATCGAAAGCCATGATTTTTACAGGACGCGTCTTGCCCGCTCTGACTACGCTACGCTTTGTATCGAAAGCCGTGATGCTTGAGTGGCAGCGAGTAAATGCGCTTACCTGTAGCCGAGAACAACGCATTTACCATGGCAGGTATCACGCCACCGATCGGCGGCTCACCGACGCCACCCCAGAAATCAAAGGTGGGAACCAGCACCGGAATAATCTCGGGTTTGACATTAATTCGGGCCAGCGGGTAATCATGAAAATTCGACTGCTTGACAGCGCCATTTTCAATCGTGATCTCTTCATTCATGATCGCTGATAGACCCCAGAACACACCGCCCTCGATCTGGGCCTTGACCGCGTCCGGGTGCACCACATGGCCACAGTCGATCGCCACTGCCACTCGTTTCACCTCGATCTCTTTACCATTCGTGAGTTTGAGTTCGACTGCTGCAGCCGTGAAGCTGCCGTAGGAGTCCACCACGGCAATACCACGGTGAATACCGGCGGCGGGTGCTTTATCCCAGCCGATTGCTTTGGCCACCGCATCCAGCACCGCCAGATCTTTTTTACCTTGAAGCAGCGGACGACGAAACTGTACCGGGTCTTTACCCGCTGCATGCGCCAGCTCGTCAATAAAGCACTCGCGGTAGAACGGATTATTGGTATGCGCTACGGCACGCCAGAACCCAGGCGGTACATGTACATCTCTGATTACGTACTCGTTAGTGAAATTCGGCACCGCGTATGGGTTATCTCTGAATACCCGGGTATTAATCTGGTCAACACCATCTTTGACGAATTGAGGATAAACCGTAATCGCAATCGATTGATCCGACTGCTTCACATGCCAACCGAGCCAGTTGCCGTCTTTGTCGAGCGCTCCACGGATTTTTACCAGCGAAACAGGACGGTAGCGGCCCTGACGCATATCTTCCTCGCGCGACCATTGCAGTCGTATTGGCGTGCCTGGAACCGCCATCGCAATCTTGACCGCTTGTTTGGTGAAATCTTGATGCGGTCCTCGTCGTCCAAAGCCACCACCCGCGTGCATTTTATGCACATGAATTTTCTGCAATGCCAAGCCGGAAGCATCGGCTGCTGCGGCAATAGAAGACTCGCCATTTTGGGTGCCAACCCACACCTCCAATTTATCGGGGGTATACAGCGCCGCAGCATTTTGCGGTTCCATGGTGGCGTGGTTCATGAAGCCGGTGTAATACTCGGCCTCGAGCACTTTATGCGCATTGGCAAAAACTTTGTCGACATCGCCATCTTTTCGCGCGACAGGTGCATTCGGCTGCGCGAGTCCTTCGCGTAAATACCCCATGATGGAGTCGCTGGAGACCTTGTCTTTATTACCGGTTTCCCAGCTCACCTTGATTTTTTGTAGCGCCTGATTCGCCTGCCACCAGTTTGTAGCGAGTACCGCTATCCAGTCGTCGCCGGTCACCACACGCTTTACACCTGGCATGGCGAGCGCTGCGCTCTCGTCGTGGCTTTTCAGGAATCCACCGAACACCGGGCTTTGCAGTATGGAGGCATGCAGCATGCCGGGTAGCCGAACATCCGAGGCATACAATTGCGAGCCATTGACCTTGGCCGGTATGTCAAAGCGCGCCGGCGAGGTGCCGGCAATCGTCCATTCCTTCGGCGACTTGAGAGGAGGATTCTCAGGCACCGGTAGTGTCGACGCCAAGGTAGCCAGTTCGCCATAACGAAGCGTCTTGCCCGAGCTGTGAATGACCACACCCCTCTCGGCGCGGCACTCGGTAACCGGCACACCCCATCGCTGTGCGGCGGCGGCGATCAGCATCATGCGCGCAGCTGCACCACCCTTGCGCACGTAGTCATGTGAGTCTCGGATGCCTCGGCTGCCACCGGTCGACATATCTTTCCAGATTTTATTGCGGCGAATATGCTCATTCACATCCGCATACTCAGCGCGTACTTTGCTCCATTCGCAACCGAGTTCCTCAGCCACCAATTGCGCCAAGCCGGTGAAGGTTCCCTGGCCGAGCTCGGAGCGCGCGATACGGATCGTGACCGTGTCATCAGGAGCTATCACCACCCAGTGCGTGACCTCGGCCGCATCGGCTGCCACGGCATTTGTACCCTGTATGCCCAGCACAAATACGCCGCTCAGTGCTGCAGACTGCTTCAAAAAGATGCGACGCGACGGACGGGTCGGGACGAGGCTCATGGTATGGCTCCGGTGGGGATATTTTTGGTTCCTGATTCTAAAGCAAACCAAAATTTTTATTGTGACGTTAGCCGAAAGCGAATACCGCTTCATGACACGGTAAACTTGCATCGATAGGCAAGGAGACCCGCAATGGATGTCGGTTTGGTATTGGTTTGGCTAATCGGTTTGGGTGTCAGCTTGTTGCTGATGGCGCTGTGGCTGCGTGGTCGCTACAGCGCGGTGCAAGCAGTAGCGGAAGAGCGTCTGCGTGCGCTGGAACTGCAGCTCGCTCAGGCCACTGAGCTGGCGAGTTCCTTGCAGTCACAGTTGTCAATATCGCAGCGCGAGTTAGCGGCAGAGACGGCGCGCGCTTCCGAGCAGCAGCGTCACGCAGACGAGCAGTTGGCGCGGCTGCAGCAGATGAGTGAATCGGCCCGCAAGACACTCACCGAGGAGTTTCAAAATCTTGCCAGTACGATTCTTGAGGATAAATCTCGGCGCTTTAGCGAACAGAATTTGCAAAGCTTGGGTCACGTGCTTGATCCATTCAAAGAGCGACTGAACGAGTTCAAGAAAAGAATTGAAGAAATTCATTATCAGGACGCGCAACAGCAGGCCATGCTGAAATCCGAGCTTGATAGTCTGAAATCCCTTAACCTGCAAATGACTGCTGAGGCGCATGATCTGGCGACTGCGCTGAAAGGCCAAGCCAAGAAGCAGGGGAATTGGGGCGAACTGGTCCTTGAAAATGTCTTGGCGCGCTCGGGTCTGCAAGCCGGCAAGGATTATCGCCGCGAGGTGAGTTTCGATGGCGAGGATGGCAAGCAGCGACCGGATGTAATCATTTACCTGCCGGATGCGAAGCACCTGATTGTCGATGCCAAGGTATCGCTGAATGCCTACACGCGTTACGTCAACGCCGAAGACGAGCGGGATCGCAAGCAGGCCTTGAGCGAGCATGTCAAGGCGGTGGCCGACCGTATCAAAGAGTTGGCCGGTCGACGCTACTTTGATCTGGGTGAGCTCAACTCACCCGAAATGGTGTTCATGTTTGTGCCGGTCGAGTCCGCATTTGTAGAGGCATTGCGCGCGGACGAGACGCTATTTCAGCAAGCGCTTGAACGCAATGTGTTAGTTGCTACGCCAACCACCTTGCTTACCAGCTTGAATATCGTAAGACAGTTATGGCGACTGGAAAAACAAAATGCGCATAGCGCAGCGCTGGCAGATAGCGCCGGCAAGCTGTATCACAAGCTGGCGGTATTTGTACGTTCTATGGAAGAACTCGGTAGCAAGCTCGACGCAGCGCGTAATAGCTACAGCAAAGCATTCGGGCAGTTGTATCAAGGCCGTGCCAACTTGATCAAGCAGGCCAAGGATTTCGAGCAGCTCGGTGTTGCGGTCAAGACAGCACTGCCGCAGCACTTGATAGACAAAGCCGAGCTGGAGCTTGATGTACTACCGTTCACCGATCAAGTTGCGTCTGATCTGGCAGAGGGCGCGTTGCCGGATGAGGAAAGTACTGAGCAACAAGACAGGGCGGCTTGAGATAAGCGCCACACCTGTCTTATTGAGTTGCTGCAGTTGAATCAGAACATATAGCTGGCTTTGACGCCGACAAAATAATTGCGGCCGGGCGCAGGTTCGAAGAAGCGGGTGTTGCCGTCATTAACCCGCACTGATCCGATATAGGTTTGATCAAATAGATTATCAACGCGAGCGTACTCGGTGAATTTCCATTTACCCTGAATCTGCTGCAATGATGCGCGGATACTGAAAATCGTATACGCCGGCGCTGCATCTTTATTCAGGTCGTTGATATATACCTTGCTGTTGTAGCGGCCCTCGATCGCTGTCTCGAGTTGATAAGGGCGATAGCGGTATGCCAGCTCTGCGTACAACTGCTGCCGGTACGTGCCCGGAATCGCGCTACCGGCGGTCACCGTGCCCGAGTTGTAGTTGCCGGGTGCGGTTGCGCCGGTGCCTGTCGCAAATGGCGACTGGAAGCTGGCATCCAGAAAGGTATACGCGACATAGGCGCTAAGGTCCGGTTGCAGTAGCGCCTCAGCCGATAGCTCAAGTCCGCGACGCTGGGTCTTGCCGGCATTTCGGTAGCTCGCGGTGGTGCCACTCAGGCGGTCAATCACGATCTCGTTATCTGTGCTGATATCAAAAAGCGCCAAATTCACCCGGCTGGTATCCGAGAGCAAAGCCTTGGCGCCGACTTCGATGTTGGTGCTGGTTGACGGCTTCAGACCAAGATTCAAGCCAGCCGCTGCGTTGGCCGGATCGCTGTAGCTGATTTCAACCAGTGTTGGCGTCTCAAAGCCGGTACCGATATTGGCGTAGTAATTCAAAGTTGGCGTGGCTTTGTAAACCAAGCCCACAACCGGCATGGTGCGGTCGAACGACAAGCCACCCGGCGAAATATTCGCTGTTGCACCCACATTCGGTTTGACATCCAGCTTCAGACGCGTGTGGCGGATACCACCGTGTAAATCCCATTGCTCATTGAGCGCGAGCATGCCCTGAGCGTACTGGTCTATATTGAACGCGGTTTGATTCTCATCGCGGTTGGGCGCGCCGGGCTGGATCACGCCGTTGCTGGCGTTGCGGTCGAGCCGTGCATCATCCATGTAGCCGAGATTCAGGCCCACCGACAACTGGTAGGGTTTTCCTGCGACATCGCCCCGGTTGGTCAGGCGCACATCAGTACCGTAATAAGTCCGGCCAATACTGCTGGCGCGTCCACTGATATTACCGGTGGGTGCGTTGCTGCTGGCAAGGTACTGCAAATTATCGCGCTGGCCGGCGTAGGTAATCACGTTCAGCGTATTGCTTGAGTCGAGTGATTTTTCCAGGTTAAAGCCGATTTGTGTGTTGCTCCGGTTAACGCGCGTATTGCCGACAATGGCGCCGCGTGTAGCGCCAGTCGGGTCATAGAACTGGCCACCCGGAAAAGCGCCAGGTTGGTTGGCACCGGTACCGGTTCGGACCAAGCCACCGGGGTCCTGTGCGGTTTGATCAAACCAATTGATCAGCGTACTCAGCTTGGTGTCGTCGCTAATGCGAGTCCCGAGTTTGACTGTCGCCTGTTGCTTGTCATTCTTGCTCTGGGTACGGAATCCGTTGGAGGAGTAGTCCGAAAGATTGAGCTGATACTCCAGGCCGCCATTCACGCCACTCGCTTCGATCGATTCGCGACGTGTATTGAAGCTACCGAACAGGACGTCAGCGCCGATCACGGGAGTCTCGCCGGGTTTTTTGGTGAGTAGCTGCAGTACGCCACCGGAGGAGTTACCGTACATTGCAGAAAATGGCCCGCGCATGACTTCGATGCTGCCGATCGCATCCAAATCAACGCTACCAGGGTTGCCAATACCATCCGGCATCGACAGCGGTATGCCATCCACATAGACCCGGATGCCGCGCACACCAAACGACGAGCGCGCGCCGAATCCACGCGAGGAGATTTGCGGATCCTGCGCCATCTGATTACGGTTTTGCGCGGTAATGCCCGGAATACGCGCCAGCGATTCAGACAGCGTCATTCGCAATTGATTGTCGATATTCTGACGCTCAATCTTGTCGATCGCCATCGGTAAGTCGAAGCTGTCTTGTTCAACGCGGGTTGCTGTAACAACAACCGGAGACAGCACACGGGTGTCATCGTCGGCTACGGCATGGCCGGCGCCGAAGCAGCTCGACACGGCGAGCGCCATACTGGTCAGTTTCTTGTTCATGGGGTTGAAGGCGTGATTTGAAAAACCGCGAATCATAGCCGAGCGGCTCACCGATTTGCCTCATGAAAATCATTAAACCTGTTACAAACCTTGGATTTTTACGCAACAAGCGCATTGAATGGATTGCGCAGGCCTGCGCCACGCTGGCAGTCGCGACCAAAATGCTTTTTTATTATTGAGTTGATAATAAAAAACGGCCCGTTACAACAGGCCGTTTGGGTACCGCTTCAAGCCGCGCCGGTCTACGACCGGTCGGCGCACCGCAAATTAGCGGTTAGCGATGTACATCGTGATTTCGAAACCGAAACGCAGGTCGGTAGCTGCAGGTGTAGTCCAAGCCATGATGATCTCCTTTAGTGGAACAAGTTTATTTGAATAACACCGCCTGAAACTGCAAACGGTGGAGCGAATCATGCGCGAAGCGCTTATCGCCAGCATCGGCGAATATCTGAATCACCTCTAATGAAATTCATGAACCCGCCCGGCACCGCATGCCGGCAGCAGTGCGGCGAAGGGCGGGCTGATATGATCAGGCTCGCCAGAATAGTCGGCCAGCGTCATGCCCACTTCCCACAATTACCATGAATACTGACGCCGCGAGCGCAGACCCTGCAGCGCAGCATCTACCATCGCCCGCCTCCAGCATGAGCCTGAGGCTGAAGATCAACCTGATCTTCTCCGGAATTACGGTTGTGATATTCGCCGTGCTGCTGGCGGTAGAGATTGCCGGCACACGCGCCAGCGTGCGCGAGGAGATGGAAGCCTCCAACCGAATCGCCACCCAACTGCTCGGACGCATTAGCCATTTTTACTCACACGCCATGATGCCCGAGTTAGTCGCATTTTTACGCGATACCGGTCGCGTGCGTGCCAATGATATCCGGCTGTACGATAAATCTGGTGAGCTGCTGTATGTTTCGCCGCCATCACAATACAAGGCCGGTCGCGACGCGCCCGCGTGGTATGCCGCGTGGGTGATGCCGCCGCTCTCCGAGCGAGCGATTGAGCTTGACGGTGCGCGGCTGGTGCTCACTGCCAACCCAACCCGCGCCATTCTCGACGGTTGGGATAATTTATCCGATATCCTGTTTTCTCAATTCTTGCTGCTGTTACTGGCGGATCTGGTGTTGTTTTGGTTGGTCGGTCGGTGGATCGCGCCGCTCGAGCGGGTTGAGCGTGGTCTGCGTGAAATCGAGCAAGGCGATCATCATGTACGACTTCCGCCATTGAAGGGCAAGGAAGCAGGTGAAATGGGCCGGGCTTTCAACCGCATGGCGCAAGCGGTGGAGGACAACATACAGGTACGTCAGGCCAGTGCAGAGGCGCAGGCGAGGCTGAATGCGCAGCGCGAGTTCACCATGCTTCTGCACGCGCGCATTGAAGAAGAGCGCGCTGCAATCGCGCGCGAGCTGCACGACGAGCTGGGGCAGTCGCTGACCGCGATTCGTAGTATCGCAAAATCCATGATGCAGCATCCCGATGTTGCAGGTGGTCCGCTGGAGCGCCACGCCAGTATGCTGTTTGATACTGCAGGTAAAACATCGGATGCGATGCGACGTCTGATTCCGCGCCTTCGTCCGATCCAACTCGAAGGCATGGGGCTGATTGATGCGGTGCGCGACTTATTGACGGAAACCCAGCAAAACCACGCCGGGGTGCAATTCGAGTTGTCTGTCGCGCGCGAGGGCCTGCCGCCACTGGATGATCAGCTCGAACTATCTGCTTACCGTATCGTGCAAGAGGCCATAACCAACGTAGTACGGCACTCTGGTGCCAAGCGGGCAATGGTAGTCATAGGCACTGAAGATCAAACGCTGAAGATCACTATCTCCGATAATGGCAAGGGTGCTGAGTCATTGCAACGCGAGGGGCATTATGGCGTGCGCGGTATGCAGGAGCGTGCCTCTGCTTTCGGTGGTGATATCGTATTTGGCAGCAGTGCAGAAGGTGGACTGGCGGTTCGCGTAACCTTGCCGCTGGTTCAAACCGGCAGAGAATAAAATGAAAAAAACCATCAACGTCATGCTGGTCGATGATCACGCCGTCGTACGTTTCGGCTTTCGTATGCTGCTCGAGTCGACCGACGATATCAAAGTGGTCGCTGAAGCGGAATCGGCAGAGGCTGCCTACCAACAAATACCCACCGCCAAGCCGGATGTGATTGTGATGGATATTTCACTTGGCGGCACCATGGGCGTCGAGGCAACGCGCCGTATTGTCGCGCGCGACAAAGCCGCCAAGGTACTCGGGCTCTCGTCGCATGAAGACCCCAGCTATGTGCGGTACATGCTGAAAGCGGGCGCCTTAGGTTATTTATCCAAACGCAGCGCGCCCGACGAATTAATGCACGCGATTCGACAGGTGGCTGAAGGGCGTATGTATATTGAAGCCAGCCTCTCGCAGCGTATGGCCTTGGAAGAGTTCAACGGCGAGAAAAGCCCAATCGAGGTACTCTCGGAGCGCGAGTTTGGCGTATTCATTCAACTCGCCAAGGGGCTGTCGGTCAACCAGATTGCTGAACTGTTGACCATATCTCCCCGCACAGTCGGTACGCATTTATACAACGTGAAGCAAAAATTGGGGGCTGCCAACCAGGCAGAGCTGACCCTGATTGCGGTGCGGCACGGGCTCATCGAGACCTGACGTCAACGACCTTCCATCTACGTAGTACACCAACAATTCATTCATCTGAATCCGGCTCGCTGTCGCAGTGGCAGACTAGGTGCATCCTATATTGATCTGGCATGTGTAGTGCCATGTGATATCGATGCTACCCACGGGCTCATCAGCTTCAGACTTGCATTCTGCGTATGAGGCAGTGAGAGCTGCTGATCGAGAGATGCTGGTGGATATCGATTTTTTCGATGCTAATGGACGCTGGAACCCCAAGAGTGTCGTGTTCTGTGCAGCAGAAGATCCGGCACGTGCCAAGCGTCTTTGGACACGGTGTTTCAGGGGCGTCATGGCGTTACATGGAAAACTATGGGCAAAAAATTATTTGCGTAGTCATTTTGAGGGCAAGCCAGAGTCCAACGCGCTGTTGCAGCAGATCAGGCAAAATGGTTTTATCGATAACAGAGTTTTTCGAGAGACCGTTTTGCGTTGCACGCTGCTCTATGAAGATCTGAAGGAAGTTACTGCGGGAAGGAAAACGACAGGGGATTACAAACCTGCTATGCCGTCGATCATCGATATTGACAAGCTAGCTTCGCATTACCTTTTTCAGATTAATTGGAGGAAGTGTGCCAAAGACAAGCAATTCGATTGGGTTACGCCGAAAATGGCACACAATATCAAGCGCATTATCGGTGAGCTGAAGCCGAGTAAAGAGCACAATGAAATTGTGAACAATCTTACCCATTTTATATTTTCTTATGAGCAGTGGTACAGAAATCCTCCCGACTCAAAAAAAGAGGGATCGGATTTATTGAAGACAATTCACAAAGAAATAGAAGAAAAGAAATATATCTTTAGGGAAGGTATCGCACAGACTATTTTTTCTGCACTGGATGATTATAGTCAGCAGCTTGAATCTGGCAAATTAATACAAGAGAAAATTACATCGACACTGAGAAGTCATCACGATGATGATCACAAAAGTAAGGCAACCACTTGGTCGCTGAGCAAAGCGAAGGCAAATCATCAAATCGCCTCTGAGCCTATTTTTAGGCGCGTTTCCTTGGCCTCTGACGATCCGCAGCAAGTTTCTACTGTGGTAAAAAGTGCGAGCGTCGTTAATTCACCTTCCTTACCTGACGGAGGTATTGATGCCGGTACAAAGCCCGCCAAGCTAATGTGAATGTCGTTTCAGATAAGCGCTGACTTGTTGTGGCGCATAACCGGAAATATCACTGTTCAATTGTTTCACGATACGTTTATCAACCTGATCCGATAACTGCTTGCGCAAGATACCCAAAAAAGCCGGCGGCGCAACGACGATAAGGCTGTCATACCGGTGCATGGCGCAGCCTTGATCCAGAAACATCGCTAGCTGATGAGAGAAATTTTCTTCATCATGCATCGCCTTGCTGACACGGGGTTGCGAAGTATGGGAATGCTGACGATCTCCTTTGCCATAAAAGCGACCTCTGGCGTCATGATGAAACTCGGCGTCAGAGAACCGGCCCTCAGGGTTCATCAAGTCTTCAATCTCGTTTAACTTGTCTAGGTCGCCATCGGTCTCGAAAATTCTGGCACGTGTCCTGTCAGCCACCATCACCCATTGTTTACCCATTGGCATACCTCCACAATCGTGAGGAATTCGACGCCTTCCCAAGCCAAGTGTTCCGGGCGATCGTGAACATGGTGATCAAACCAGACCCTAAAAATTGATGTGGCTCAATTCGAGATCGTGCTTGGGCTTTTACTGTCCCAACATGAACAAGCTACACACCCACTATGACAACCTGAAAGTAGCGCGCGATGCGCCGCCTGAAGTCATCAAGGCAGCATACAAGACGCTTTGTCACAAGTTTCACCCTGACCGGCATGCGGGTAGTGAATGGGCAACGCATACTTTTCAGTTGATCAACAGCGCCTACGAGGTACTGTCAGACCCGGTGCGTCGGTCCCATCACGATGCCTGGATTACCAAGCAAGAGGCGACCCATTACCACACACCACCCACAGCAGTCGTCACTGTTCCAAGCGAATCAGAGCAAGCTTGGCGAGTTAGATATCACAATACGCTCACGGCAATAGGCCATGCATGGCGTGGCCCTAACAAACAAAAAAATCGCCTCACTGTTACTGCAGCGCTTTGGGTATCGATAAGTCTGCTAGGCGTAGTTTTATTTATCCTGCATCACCTGTGATGGTCAGCCATGTGCTGATCAGCTGCTTAGGTCATCGCGTCCGAATACAAACTGCGTCTGACCATAAAGGCTGCCAGCGACCCGCTTTCTGCGATTACTTTTTATGGAATAACTGCGCAGGTGATCTGGTACTAACTGCTTAACGGAGCAGCGTATCGCCAGTAATTGCTCGCAGCGTGCCAGGCGTAGGATGCTTAACATAGCCTGGCGCGCGAGCCAGGTATCGCGAGATCCTGTACCTGCGCGTGCAGAGGCGTGAAGGAAACGATTCATCAGTATTTCAGCGGTTTCGCTGTCATCCAAGTGAGCGTCGATGTGCATGGTTTGAAAGTTGTTTGGGTCGAGGAGAGAATGGGTGTTAACAAGGTGTAGAAAGTCTAGCGTTAATCCTCATAAAATCCAGCGCAGTCCGATTGAGACAAGTCAACGGCGAGTACGCTTGGGCATGAACCCGCCCGACGTGACCATGCAAAGCATGCAAAAGCCTGAGAATCATTCATGGTCAACGATCAGCTTCCTATCGCGCCGCGCACACTTATCGCTGCAGAAATAGGGCATCCAACGGTATTGGCCTAACGGGGTTATCATGCCGTCGCCCTCTTAACATGTGCTTAAAAACTTTGGAATTTGGGATGATTCGCAATACCGCCTTGATGTTTGCGCACGCGCTACGCATGACCCGCCGTGATTGGCGCGCGGGTGAGTTACGTTTCTTGTTACTCGCGCTGGTGATTGCGGTGGCGGCATCGTCTGCAGTCGGTTTTTTTGTCGATCGTATGAACCGCGCACTCAGCCGCGACGCTGCCCAATTACTCGGTGCCGATCTGCTGATACGTAGCGACTACCCGCTCGACCAAGCGTGGCGCGCCGAGGCTGCAAGACGAGACTTGTCGCTAGCAGACACCGTCACTTTCCCCAGCATGGCTACCACCGGCGATGGCGACCGAAGCGATACCCGGTTGGTAGCGGTCAAAGCGGTATCCAACACCTACCCGCTACGTGGCGCCTTGCAGCTGCAGCGTGGCGCCGCGACCGAAACCGCGCAAGGCGCACCGGGGCCGGGTGAGGTGTGGGTCGATCAAGGCTTCTTGACTTCGCGGCAGATCACCCAAGGCGCTGCGCTGCGTTTGGGTGATGCCACCTTCAAGATCAGTGCCACGATTTTGCTGGAACAAGACCGTGGCGCCGGCTTCATGAGTTTTGCGCCGCGCGTCATGATCGCATTAGAAGATCTGCCGTCTACCGGCTTGCTGCAGCCAGGGTCGCGTATCACCTACCGTTTACAAGTTGCTGGGGATGCCGAGCAAGTTCGTCGCTACCGATTGTGGTTGGAGGAGCAGATCAAGCGCAACGACACGCGCGGCATTCAACTCGAGGCGCTGGATGCGGGCCGACCGGAGATGCGCGCAACCTTAGACCGTGCGCGTCAATTCTTAGCGCTAGTGAGCTTGTTAACCGCGATGCTGTCTGCACTGGCGATTGCGTTAGCAGCACGGCGCTTCATGCAGCGTCATCTGGATGGTGTGGCTATGCTGCGTTGCCTTGGTCTTAGGCAGAATGAGCTGACGCAAATTTATCTGATTGAATTTTTACTGATCGCGCTCGCAGGTAGTGTTATCGGTGCAATCGTGGGGTTTGCTGCGCATTTCCTTTTACTGCAATGGCTGGGCTCTCTGATGCAAGTGGCCTTACCGCCGCCCGGTGGGTTGCCTTTGCTGCAGGGGATACTCACGGGTCTGCTGTTGCTGCTTGGGTTTGCCTTACCGCCGGTACTGCAACTCAAAAATGTTCCGCATAACCGCGTGATTCGTCGTGAGCAAGTTGCGCCGCAGCCTTTCACGCTGGCGGGCTATTTACTTGCGCTGGCTTGCTTTGTCACGCTGCTGCTGTGGCAAACCGGTGAGTTGAAGATGGGCCTGTTGACGGCGGGTGGGTTTATGGCAGCACTTGTGCTGTTCGGTGGCGTTGCATGGGCACTGCTGCGTGCGCTGCGATGGTCGCGCGGCGCGCTCGATACGCCCGCTTGGCGTTTTGCGTTAGATTCATTAAAGCGTCGACCCGCATCCAGCATTCTGCAAATTATCTCGCTGTCACTAGGCTTGATGGCCTTGCTGCTGCTCACGGTAACCCGGCATGATCTGCTGGCCGCATGGCAGCAATCGGCGCCGCCCGATGCACCTAACCATTTCATCATCAATATACAGCCCGAGCAACGCGCCCCAATTGAGGATGCATTACGTTCTCACGGTATTCATGATGCACAGTTGTACCCAATGATTCGTGGCCGCCTGATACAGCGCAATGCGACGGTGATTGGTCCGCAAAATTTTACCGACGAGCGCGCGCAACGGCTGATTGATCGTGAATTCAACCTATCCACCATGCCTACGCTGCCACCGGCGAACACGCTGGTACAGGGCCGTTGGTTCGATACGTCGGCGCGGCACCAAGCTTCGGTTGAGCAGGGCATCGCCAAGACGCTTGGATTGAAGCTGGGTGATCGCTTGCAGTTTGATGTTGCCGGGGTGCCGGTTGAGACCACCATCACCAGTATTCGTAAACTGGACTGGGGATCGATGCGGGTGAATTTTTTTGTGATTCTCGATCCGGCTACCGGCGCGTCATTGCCAAGTACCTGGATCACCGCTGTTTACCTGCCGCCATCCAAACAAGCGCTAGTGAATCAGCTGGTGCGTGATTACCCCAACCTGACGGTGGTTGATGTCGGCAGCATGGTGGCGCAGGTACAGCAGGTTATTGGTCAAGTAGTGAGCGCCGTCGAGTTCTTGTTTCTGTTCACGCTTGCTGCCGGGGTGATGGTGCTCTCGGCGGCGATGCTGGTCTCGCAGCATGAGCGCGCCCATGAGTCTGCACTGCTGCGGGCACTGGGCGCCACCCGAGCGCAATTGTCACGCGCGCAGTGGGTTGAGTGCGCACTGGTCGGTTGCAGCGCCGGTCTGTTGGCCGCCGTTGGCGCAACGGCGGTGGGTTGGGTGCTGGCTAATCAAGTGTTGGATGTCGAATGGGTATTCAGGCCCACAGTGCTGCTGGTAGGGCTAGCACTCGGAGCCGCCAGCGCGTTTGCCGGTGGCTGGTTTGGTTTGCATCGCGTCTTGTCGAGACCGCCCATACTGACCCTGCGAGAAGGCTGAGTACCGTCAAGCAAGCAAGCGAGTAGTCCACGTAGAGTCCATCCCGGTGTCGCGTTTTAAGGGATGGGCTCAATGCACAGCAGTTACGACTTACCACACGTCGGTCGCCTTCACGCGGGTAGAGCCGATGCACGTGTCTTGCACAAGCGCCCCGGTCGTATCGTTCATTCGCTGTGGTGCGGCATCACACTTTGCGTAGCGCTGTTAGTCTCGGCGTGCAGCGCAATGGCACCCGGAATTCAGTTTGCGAAATCCAGTGGTGCTACCGGTGAAGACGCTGATCAGGTCAACCCATCGATAGAGCCTATCACCCCTGCATTGGTGAAGCTGGAGCAGCAAGCGCGCGAGCAGCGCGCGCTGGAAGATATCAGCGCGCTCATGCAAACTGCGCAGCCGTACCGTATCGGTGCCGGTGATGTTTTGAGCATAGTGGTGTGGGATCACCCCGAGCTATCAGCCACCATGCTGCCGCCGCAACCGGCTGCGGGAATGGGGCCGATTGGCGTGGCCGCTAGCCCCATGCAACCCGGCGCCGGTTTTGAAGTCGATCACAACGGTATGCTGGATTTTCCGTATGCCGGTCGGATGAAGGTGCTGGGCCTGACGCCCAATGAGATTCACACCTTACTCACCACCAGGCTGGCAAGCTATTTACGCGAGCCTAAAGTCACGCTCAAGGTTCAGCATTATCGAAGCCAGCGCGTGTATGTCGATGGCGAGGTCAAGCTGCCTGGTGTGCAGCCGATCAACGACATACCCATGACGCTGACCGAGGCCATTAATCGTGCCGGCGGCATGAATCCGCTGGCTGATCAGAGCCGTGTGCTACTGACACGTGCGCACACTAGCTATGTCATCAATTTACCGCAGCTGGTACAGCGCGGTATCAACCCTTCGCGGATCCTGCTGGCCGATGGCGACCTGTTGCGGGTGATGTCGCGCGACGATAACAAAGTTTTTTTGTCAGGGGAGGTGAGCTCGCCGCGGGCGCTGCCGATGCGCAACGGAAGACTCACGCTTAACGAAGCGCTCGGTGAGGCCGGGGGCATCAATCCGGTCACAGGTGATGCGCGCAAGGTATATGTGGTGCGGCGCTCGGTAGGTAGCTCACGGGTGTACCAGCTCGATGCGAATGCGCCTGGTGCGCTAGCGGTCGCTGAGGGGTTCGAGCTGCAGCCCAAAGATGTGGTGTTCGTCGCAGCGACACCGCTGACCAACTGGAGCCGCACCATGAGCGCCATGATCCCGGGCTCGCTACCCACCGCAGTCATTGCGACCACGCCACCTCCTGGCCGTTGATCACGTCACCATGTCGACCACACCCTCGAATATGCATCGAATATCACCCTCCGCTCCGCAAATAGGCTACGCGGGAGAGTCACCGCTTATTTTTTCGGACGATCGCGAAACCGATCTGCGCGGCTATCTCGATATCCTGACTCGGCATGCCTGGATGATCGGTTGGGTCACCTTAATCATCACACTGCTCGGTATCCTGTATGCGTTTACTGCGCGACCGGTATACGAGAGCAGCCTGATGGTTCAGGTTGAAGAGAAAGGCCAGCGCGACCCCAAAAGTATTTTAGGCGAGGCCGGTGCCATTATTGATTACAAAACCGCCGCCTCAACCGAGGTTGAGTTGCTCCGATCGCGCTTGGTGATAGCACGTGCCATCGATCGTTTGCGCTTGAATATCAGCATCCGTCCCGAGCGCTTTCCATTGCTGGGCACTTTGGTGGCGGCGACCGGCATCAGCCAGTTTGTGCCTGAGCTGCGCGGCTTGGGTGGCTATGCCTGGGGCGATGAGCGAGCAGAGGTGGGCGTATTCGATGTGCCAGAGTATCTGGAAAATCATTCGTTCAGTTTGCAGGTGCTGGAGGCCGGACGCTACCGACTGAGTGAGCCTGATAGCGGTATCGCTTTCGAAGGGCGTGTTGGCCAAACCCTCAATGAGACAAGCGCATACGGACCGATTGATCTGAGGCTAGATACCATCGAGGCCGCTCCCGGTACGCGGTTTTCCTTGATCTGTCGTTCTCGTATTGCGGCGATCGAGGCAGTCCAAAAATCACTCGATGTGCAAGAGGTGGGGAAACAATCCGGTGTGATCGTCGCGACCTTGAAAGGGGGTAGCGCAACGGAAGTGTTTCGCTTGCTTACCGAGATAAGTCGTGAATATCTCGCACAAAATAGTGCTCGTCGTACCGAGGAAGCGGATCGGTCGCTCGCCTATTTGAATCAGCGCTTGCCCGAGGTAAAACATCAGCTCGAGGCGGCGGAGGCTCGCTATAACGCATTTCGCAATCTGCACGGCACGGTCGATGTGGGTGAGGAAGGCAAGCTTAATCTTCAGCGTTCGGCGGCAGCGCGCACACGCAAAATCGAGCTCGAGCAAAAACGTACCGAACTTCTATCCCGGTACACTGCGGCCCATCCAACCGTGGTGGCGATCGACCAGCAACTACGCGAGGTAGCGCAAGACTTACGCGACACAGCAACTCAGCTGAAGCAGCTGCCGCTGCTCGAGCAAGAGATGGTTAGACTAACCCGTGAGGTCAAGGTAAATGGTGAGTTGTATGCAGCGCTAACTACATCAGCGCAGCAGCTGCAATTAATCACCGTTGCTCGTAGTAGTAATGTACGTTTGATCGACGCACCTGAAAAACCTGATCAACCCATCACACCTAATCGCCCGCGGATTGTGGCGCTGGCGATGTTTCTCGGGATGTGCGTAGGTGGCTTGTTCGCATTTCTACGACGTTCTATCCGCAGCGCGATTGACGACCCTGATGAGCTAGAGCGTACTTTTGGCTTGCCGATCTACGCCAGCATTCCGCATAGTCAGACTCAGCAGACTTTGGTCGCCAGTGGCCGTGATCCAACCAAGCTGCCACTGCTATCACGCATTGCCAGCATGGATGTGGCGGTAGAAGGCTTACGAAATTTACGATGCGCGCTGCAGTTTTGTCTCAAGCAAAGTAAAAACAATATTGTTTTGGTTACAGGGCCGACCGCGGGCATCGGTAAATCATTTGTATCAGTGAACTTGGCTGCGATCATGGCGGCCTCGGGTCAGCGCGTACTGCTTATCGATGGCGATTTACGCGACGGGCAATTACATCGCTATTTTCATAGTGAGCGTGCAAATGGATTAACGGATCTATTAAGTGGTACAGCGCTGGCATCGGTGCTGCGTTGCTCGGTACTTGAGCATCTTGATTTTATCGCCACGGGTTATTTACCGCCGAATCCGGCAGAGCTATTACTCCGCCCTGAATTAGTCGCCTTGCTGACGTCGCTCGCCCCGCAATATGACGTTGTATTAATCGATGCGCCACCGCTATTGCCGGTTGCCGATAGCTTGGTACTTGGCTCACACGCTGGCGCTATCTTGCTTGCTGCGCGCGCGGGCATCACCCGCGAGCATGAAGTTGCTGAATCGCTCAAGCGCCTATCACGTGCGGGTTTAACGACACGCGGAATGATATTCAACGACTTGAGCGAAGCGGCGACCAGCTACCGCTACGGCAAGCACTACGGCTACGGAAAAATCCGGCAGCTAGGCTATTCGCGTGATGAACAGACAGCACCGGCTAGCGCATGAGCCACAACGCTGCTACCGTCAGCGTACCCGATACGCTGCTGCCTGCGCATCGTGCTGATACCGTTGAAGATACCGGGTTAGCCACTGAATTTCACCACTGGCCTTTGCCCAGCTATATTTGGCCGGCACTGGAGCGCTGCTACCACAGCATTTTTTGCTCTGAATCTCAGCTAAGAATTTCAGGATGCCTCACGTCTCGCGTTGAGGCCTGGGTTGCTCGGCGTGATGGTCGAATAAGCTCGCTTATTTTATTTGACCGTGATGGCGCTCACGTTCGCGTTCTGAATGAGGTATTTGCTATATCAGCTAACGCACTGACGCAATTTGCTGATGCTGTATTTGGGCATTATCATGAAACACAAATCATTAGCGTTCGTGCTGCCAAGTTAGACGCGCCACCAAAGCATTATCTACATCTGTCAGCTGAAATGTCAGATGACTATCTGTTGAATCTGCCTGCCACTCCAGAACAATGGCAACAATCTCTCTCTTCGCGTACCCGTGAAAAGCTACGTTACTACCTGCGACGTGCGTATCAGCGTACACCAGGTTTGACCTTTCGAACGCTCAAAGTCGGGGAATTCAATCTCGCTCAGATCAAGCAGATCATCGCGCTGAACCGTGCGCGGATGCATGTCAAAGGAAAACGCTTTGGCATGAGCGCCGCAGAAGAGTATCAGGTGTGTCAGCTCATGCTTGAGCGCGGTCAGCTATCTATTATCGAAATACACGGAAAGCTATGCGCAGGACTGCTTTGTACACGCGTGGGTGGCGATGTATTCATGCATGTGATAGCCCATGATCCTGCCTATGATGACCTTCGCCTTGGTCTGCTTTGCTGCGCGCTAACCATCGAAGATGCAATCAGGCGCCGCTGTCAGCGATTTCATTTTCTTTGGGGGCGATATGACTACAAAACGCGACTCGGCGGCGAGCGGCAGGCGCTCTCGCGAATGCTGATCTTCCGCTCTACTTGGGGTTTGATGCAGCAGCCGGGCCATGTGCTATCACATTTAATGACGGCTACCCGTGCATGGCTACGGCGCTATCGTGGGCGCTTAATGACAAAAACAAAGTGATTGTCCCTTTCTTAAACAAAGGGACAACCACTTTAAACAAAGGGACAATCACTTTGTTTGGTGAAGTGATGGAGGGTAACGCATGCTGATCGATACGCGACAAATTACAGATGGCAAGGCCCTGATCGCGACGGTGTGCGTGATCGGTGGTGGCGTCGCAGGTCTCACTCTCGCGCGTGAATTGGAGCGATCTGGAGTGGATACCTGCGTACTTGAGAGTGGCGGACTTGACCCGGACGATGCAACGCGCGATCTCTATCGCGGCGCCGCCACCGGTATTGATTATCACTTTGCAGATGGATGTCGCGCGCGGTTTCTAGGGGGTAGCAGTAATTGCTGGGGTGGTTGGAGCCGGCCGCTGGACGCCTGGGATTTCGAGCAGCGAGACTGGATTCCGCATAGCGGATGGCCATTTGGTCTGCAAGAAATGACACCGTTCTATGCGCGTGCGCACGAGGTGCTCAAGCTCGGCCCCACTAATTTTGACCCCGGTTTTTGGGAGCAGTCTATTGACCGCCGCGATGTTCGGCGCCTGCCCTTGGATAACACCGATATACGCGACACGATTTCCCAGTTCAGCCCGCCAGTTCGATTTGGTAAGCATTATCGACAAGAGCTCAGGTTGGCACGTCACGTGCGCGTATTTTTGTATGCGAATGTCACTGAGATGGTCGCTGACCCGCTCGGACTCAGAATTAAACACGTACGCGTACAAACGCTGAGCGGTAAAACCATGACGGTAGCGGCGCGTATATTCGTATTAGCAAGCGGCGGTATCGAAAACGCGCGACTATTACTTGCCTCAAATCGGGTTATGGGCCAAGGCATCGGTAATCAGCACGACTTGGTTGGTCGTTATTTTATGGATCACCCCCGCATGGTGGTAGGTGAGATTCAGTTCAAGCCCCAATGGTCGCGTAACAAGCTATACGATATTAAATATCACTACATGAACAAAGCGGTATATGCGCACGGCCAGCACATCGCGGCGCAGCTCGCGCTGACACCACAGGCAATGCAGCGCGAGCAAGTGTTGAATGCGCGTGTATGTTTTTGCTCTGAATTTCCTGGCGAGGAAAGCGAAGGCGCCAAAGCATTATTTCGTATCAAGCAGTCATTACTAAAAAAAGACCAACCCGGGCACACACTTTCTGCTGATATGCTGGCTATGGCGCGCGATCCGGTGAACACATTGTCTTATGGCTTTACACGACTATTTCACCCACGTATTCTTATTCGCAATGTCGGTTTTCAAGCAATTATCGAGCCGCTTCCTGATCCGGATAGCCGGGTCACATTATCAACTACACAGCGTGACGCCTTGGGGGTTCCGCGGGTCGAGGTATGCTGGAGGCTTGATCCGATGGTTCGGCGTACCGCCGATAAAACACTCGCATTAATCAGTCAGACACTGCATAAAAAAGATATTGCGCGTGTCAGCGCGCTTCCCGCCATTGAAAAATCCGGGTGGCCTCCTAGTTTCGAGCCCGAGGGTACATGGCACCATATGGGTACCACGCGTATGCATGATGATGAGCGCAAAGGTGTGGTGAATCGTAACTGCCGGGTCCATGGGTATAGTAATTTTTATATCGCCGGCAGCTCGGTTTTCCCAACAGCGGGTGCAAATTTCCCGACCATCACAATCACCGCATTAGCAATTCGTCTCGCTACCCACGTGTTGGCGGAGCTGAAACAATCAAGCAGTATGCCGATCGGATCAAGTAGCAACGATGTACCTGCTACATCAGCGATCAAACCGGTTCGCTCACTTGGCAAGGGTGCTTCTGGTCGCTAGCGACCGTATTTCATTCGACTAGCCCCGTTTTTTTTCGATTTTTTTTGGAGCGAACGAATTTCATGGCTAGTACATTCGACTAGTCCTACTTTTTTTCAATTCTTTTGGGAACTCTTCTCGTAAAGCAATGCTCTGACACAAGCATTTGCATGCGATCTCTTGATTGGGATCAGATAATTTACGTAGGAGAACGACTTGACCTTAAAAGTGTCATTCAACATCACCGTCATGCGGGCGCTTTCGCTGACGACCTTTACCGGCGTCGCCGCCATGCTCACCGCATGTGGTACTGGTACCGGAACAGCGCAGTACAGTATGGACGCTAATGGGAATATCACATCCGCTAGTGCCACCACTAAATTTGCTAATGGCGTGACGCAAACTGCATCACTGAGCAGCAGCTCGGTGACTACGGGATCAGCCACCACAGCAACCGGTGTGACCGGCACCATTACTAACCCGCCCGCTACGCCCACCGGGACCACCACAAACAGCGCCACCAGCGGAACCAGTAGCAGCAGCGCGGGTGGCACAGGTAGTACGGTTGGTACCGGATCAACAAGCACAGCAACCGGCAACACTGCTACCGGATCTGCGCCTGGGACTGCGACCAGTTCAACCACAGCGACCACATCAACCACCACGCCTCAGCCCTTTGGTCAAACCGGAAAATTCACTGCCGCGTTTTCAGAGGAGTTCAACGGAACCGCACTCGATACGACCAAGTGGAATGATCGTATTTGGTACGAGGCCGGTAATGCGACCAAGAACTACGCCGTATCCAATGGTAGCCTGAAAATCTGGCCACAACGCGATGCAACTGGAAAATTCTTTAACCGAACCATCGATACTGACGGTAAGTATTATCAAACTTACGGCTTCTTCGAAATTGAAGCCAAGCTTCCGATAGGTAAGGGTACTTGGCCAGCATTTTGGTTATTCAACCATATCGGTACCCGCCGCCCCGAGATCGACATCATGGAAGCCTACGCAGGCGGTGGTCCGAATAGTGGGTGGTCGGATGCGAACCTTCACCCCACTGCCTATGCAGCGACGATCTGGATCGATGCCGGTAACCTTGGCGGTACCAAGACGATGGTAACCAGCGATTTGTCTGCCGCATTTCACAAGTACGCACTGAAGTGGGAAGCGGGCCTGCAAACCTTTTACTTCGATGGCAAGCCGGTATATAGCAAGGCGGTCTCAATGCCAGACCCCATGTATCTGATGCTCGATCTTTGGTATGGCAGCGCATCAGGTCAGCCTGACAACACCACGCCAACTGGTATCGGTAATTCCTATGAAGTGAATTATGTGCGGGCTTGGAAGATTTAAATTTTTAAGAAAACAGCTTCATACGAGCGGTGCCATAAGCAAAGCGCAACTACAGGTTTTCGATAAATGAGTGGGTGAGCACATCCGGCAGTATCGGATGTTTGATAGGCCAGCATCATGCTGGCCTTTTTTTTGTGCCAGCATAAATTGTAGCCGCGCACATATAGCATCATCCATTAGGTGCAGTGCCTCTTCATCTTGATCGTACTCGCGATTATTCACATACCCGTGTTTGCACGAGCGCAGTCCGTGTTGGCGGTACCTTCAGGGGTTCATGATAATCAGACAGTTTGGCTGCAATGCGGTCAGATTTACAGTGGCGAGCTCAAGCTAATTGAGGCTTGCGATGTAACGATACAAACCGCAGGGTCTTGCGGTAAGGCGATGCTCACTCCGGCGGTACCCGTGGAGGGGTGGCAGCGTGACCCGTATCAGCCACAGATCTGGAATGCACCATTGGCGTCGGAGCCTTTACAAGTGCGCCTCGATGACGAGTTCATCACACTGGCGCATTACCCAAACACGATAGCAACGTGGTTGAAGGGCCAGCGAAAGTCACCACGTCATTTGAGGGCACACCTACCGAATGAAGATTTGGGTGGTGCAACCATAGTCTGGCGCGCCGCCGACTGGCTGATTCAAAGTCGCTTGATCACGCGCTATGCATCCGGTGTCTTGACCCTCGCTGAGGGCGATGATGACGGTTTTGGTTTACTGCCCGAGACATCGTTTTACCTGGAGGGTAAACGCTGGATGCTGGACTCGCCGGGAGAATGGGCCTGGCACAACGGCGTACTCTCGATCTGGCCTCGCGACGGCAAGACACCGCAGGGGCGCCTGTGGGCCTCCACCGGAGCGCGGGCAATTGATGCGCGCGGTTCTCAACGCGTGACGATCATCGGGGTGCGAGTAGTCGGTGCCAAAATTGGTATTGATGGTAGCGGTAGTCGAGATCTCGCAGTGCGTGACACCGATATCATCAACAGCGCTGAAGATGCCTTATTACTCGGCAGCGACGCACGTGTATCTGGCATCGTGGTCAACGGAAGTCAGCAGCATGGTGTACGTGCCGATGACGACGCACATACGATTTCTATCAGCGACAGTCGCTTTACTGGTGTCGGCATGTTAGGAATGCCACGCCGCTCGAAAGGGGTGCTGGTGTTTGAAAGTGCGCGCGATCTGGTCATCGAGCGCAATCAGATCAGTGATGCGGCTTATCTTGGTATTCGTGTATTTCGTGATGCGCATGTGACCAACAACATTATCAAGCACGCCTGTTTACGTTTGGCAGATTGCGGCGGCATTTATACCTTTGCGCGTGACCGAAAAAAACTAAATACGGTGATCGATGGTAACCGTATCATAGATCTTGCGGGGCGCAGTACCTATGGTATTTATCTTGATGACTTCGCAAACGGCGTGTTAGTTCAGAACAACCATATCGAAAACAGTGGTGGCGGTATCGAGCTGCATAACGGGTTTGACAACCACATTGTCGCTAACCGGTTTATCGGTAATCGGCATGAGCATATGCTGTTCAATGAAACCGCACCGTTCGCTAGCATCAGTAGCAACCGAATCTACGGAAATCAGTTTTCAGGTTCACCCCAGGTGCCGGTGTACCGCCTGTGGAGTCGCCATGGAAGTACCACGGTCAGGCGTTTTGCAGAATTTAGCGGTAATCAGTATCACAACCCGCCACAGCCATTCGCCGAAGTCGAGGGCTTGGGCATGCTTGACTTTTCTACATGGCGTGTACAGATTGTTGATGAACTCAAGACGAGTGGTAATGATTCATCGCGAGCGCCAAAGCTCAAACGGTAGTGCCAGTAAAAACAAGGTATTGGTCAACAGATAGCGTCGCGCTAGTCGGCGCGGTTCTTGAAGCAGGCGGTACAGCCACTCAAGCCCCATGCCTTGCCATGCTAACGGTGCGCGCCGTACATGCCCCGCATGAAAATCAAATGCTGCGCCTACACCCAGCATGACCGCGCTAATGGTGCCACGTTGTGAGGCCATCCACATTTCCTGCTTGGGGCAGCCTAGACCAACCAACACGATACGTGCGCCCGAGCGATTGATCTGCGCACCGATACCACGCTGCTCAGTAGCACTCAGCGTACGAAACGGCGGTGAGTGGCTTCCGGCTAGTTTTAGCTGTGGATATGCATGCATCAAGGCGCGGCGTAGTTGGCTCAGCGCGGCGGGGGTGCCCCCCAGTAGAAAAACCGGTAGCTGCTGCTTTTCCGCCTCGCGAATGACTTGCCACATCAGGTCGGGTCCGGATATACGCTGTTGCTCTATCCAGCCGCGGCGCCGCATCAGCCAGGCCAGCGGTGCGCCATCGGGTAGCCGTAGATCAGCATGTTGTAATGCGCCTGCCAGCTGCTGATCGTAACGCGCTGTCACAAGCGTATGCACATTACACAGGCAGAGCATGCGCGACTGCCCCTCACGCGCCCAGCGCATGATACGGCCGAGTAGCGGTTCCCATGCGCATGCATCAATGCGGGTACCGAGTATGGTGGTTTGCTCAATCATCGCTATGGGTGGTGGGTGTAATGGAAGCCTGCTGTGTGGGGAGTGGTTGCAGCAGCTCGCGGTTGTACAGCCTTTGCTTTGTGCCGATATCGCGGGCGACCCGGCATAAAAAAGCATCCAGCTGCTGCCACAGCTGTAGCTGCTCAATATCAATCGAGTGACACCATAAATGGAATAGGCCACGCTGCTGTATTGTCATATCCAGTAAACCATGCAGTCGGTTCAACCAGTCATCAGTAGCCAGTGAGACGCTAAGCGCAGCATGGCGTTTTATCCAGTGCCGTTGTGAGATGAAATTTCGAAGAAACACCGTACGTGAATGCGGATAGAACTGCGCCGTAGTGGGCATCTCCAGCCCGGGGAAATCTGTATCGATGCGCAGGTTTTGCGTCGTACGAGCGTACCGGAAACCAGCGGCGCGTACCTGTAGCCGGTGCAGGTGCTGGTAGCGACCGCCGGGGTAGCAGAAGCCCTCGACTTCGCTACCAAGATGGTCTTGTAGCTGCTGCTTGCCATCATTAATTTCGCGCCAGGCCTCTGCACCCGGCAGGGTAGTGAGAAAGCGGTGCGATCGTGTGTGCGAACCCACCTCAAACGCTTGCGCCAATGCGCGCATCTCGGACGGCGCCAATACCGGCATGCCTTCCTGATTTGATAAGGGCAGGTAGAAGGTTGCCTTGATCTGATGTGAGTGCAGCAGCGCCGCCATGCGCAGATCAAGCGGATGGCCATCATCCACTGACATCGAGAACCGGGCAGTATTCATGACTTTCCGTGCAGCGCGGTGCGGCCGGTGAGCGGCGGCGTCTGATCAGCGCCATGTTGCGACCACCAGCCCAACCAACCCTGCCAGCGACCACGCGCGATTGCAGCCCCATGGGCAAGCTCCGCACCGATACGGCCACGTAGCAGTGGCTTCATGATCGGCGAGGCCAGCCCGCGCCCGATCACCCACAGGGGTAGCTGATGTTTGGCATACAAGGCGCCGGTGCCACGTGCCCGCATCGTTGCGGCGCGCCGCATCACCGTGCCGGGAGCGCTGGCATCAAGCGCCACTCGGTGGTGTACCAAGGCGCCCGGTTCATACACCAAGCGCGCATCCGCGCGCAGTGCGCGCAGCACGATATCAGTCTCTTCTGCTGCACCAAACCATTGACCGACACCGAGCCGCCCGTCGAAGCCGCCAATACGATCAAGCAGCTCGCGCTGAAAGAACAGCGTGATCGACGACACCGGAAGATCGCGAAAGCGCGACGAGCGTTCCCAGCTCAGTGCGGCCGGTGTATAGGGTGGATCTTGCTCTACCCAGCGCGTGACGATTCCGTGCGGATGATCAAACCGTCGACTGCGCAGCGCGATACGTGCAAGTGTTTGTGGTTGATACCAGCAATCGTCGTCCGGAAAACCAAGCCAGCGCGCATCAGCAGCAGCGATCCCTGCGTTACGTGCCAGCGCCAGATTCGGCGGGCTATGTCGCAGATGCCGCAACACCAGGCCCAGATAGCGCGCGCGATGTAGTACGGGTAGCAGCCGATCATCGCGATTCTGATCGACGACGATAACCTCAAAGTCGCGGTAGCTCTGCGCTGCGAGCGTTTCAAACAACCGGTTGAGTTCGACGGTGCGGCCAACCGTGGCCAGTATCAGCGCGAAATCACGCATGAGACACCTGCTGCTGCGAGAGCCGTTCGCGCTGTCGACGTACCGCATAACGCAGCCAGTGCGCAGCGCGCGCTACTGGATTGAAGCCGGTATGCGATAGCCTGACTTGTAGATCTTCGCGCATGGCTTGCGCACGCTCGCGTGTTGACAAACTACCGGTATGTTCACGAAACGCAGCGAGTGGCTGCGGCAGGGCAAGCGGTGGCGCGATGCGTGCCAGACGTAACCAGAGGTCATAATCCATCGCATAGCGCAGCCTGGGGTCAAAGCCACCTACGCGCCAGATTAATTCACGCGACACGAAGGTGGCCGGATGCGGTATAAAATTTCCGCGCAGTAGTTGCGCATGACTGAAGCTTGGCGCAACAAATCCCTCAGCATGCAACTGCCCTTGAATACAGCGCAGCGTACGACCATACAGCCAGCGACAGCGCTGTCGCTGAAAGGCTTCTACTACGGTGTACAGCGCATCATCGCCAAGATAAAAATCATCTGAATGCAGGTGCGCGATGATATCGCCACGGGCGATCTCAAGACCGGCATTCATGGCTTCGCTGATACCCTCCTGGCCACGCTCAAGCAAGGTGTAAGGCCGCTTCAGCTTGCGTATTCGCTCAAGCGTGCCGTCAGTCGAGCCGCCATCGACAAAAATATAATCGATGTTAACCGAGCGCTGCTTGAGCACTGAGTCGATACATTCGCCCAGCCACGGCTCGCTGTTACGGGTACAGGTAATCACAGAAACGGTGAGTGTATTCATCGAATTGAGAGCTATGCAGTGATCGGTCCGGGCGGAAGGCGATAAAGCGCCAGTAGGCGACCAGCGGTCTCGGCGCTGCTGTTGGGTATGTGTGGCGCGAGCGGATAATCCGGATGTGGCCGGAATACGCGCAAGCCATCGACCAGCGCGCGCATGCTGTCGTACAGTTGAAGCTGGCGCGGTGCCGATGCATAGACCGTCAGCTCGGGTGTGCCACCTGATGCCAACGCAAACACGGTCTTGCCCAGCAACAGACCCTCGATGATTGTTGAGGCGCATGCTTCTTCGCATACAGAGGGCACCACGATTACCTGCGCACGTGCCGCCAGCGCCACGCTATCGTTACCGCTACGCCAACCGAGAAAATTCACGTGGGGGAAGCGCCGGCGCAGATCATCAAATTCCGAGCCATCTCCAGCAATAGCAATATCAAACCGCTGCTGTTGTTTCGTCGGTAGCAATGACAAGGCATAAAGAAACTGCGCCACGCCTTTGGCTGGGTAGAGCTTGGCAGCGATAAAAACGTGCAAGCGTTGATGATTGATTGTGTGATCAGCAGAAGACCTGGATGCGCGTAAGCGCGCACCATCAACAAAATTCGGCACCGTGACGCCCCACGGCCCGGGGCCAAAGCTGCGGCTCAGATTACGACGCAAGAAATCAGAGACAAACACCGTCTTGTGACGCCGAAAGCCCGCTGATACTTGCTTGCGAAACTGCTCTACTGCGATAGTAGACAGCACCCGTTGCCAGCGCGTCGGCTGCTCGCTGCGACACCGCGCGCACGCACTGGGCTCGGTCGCTCGGCAGATTTGACCACGGGTGAAACGCGTATGGATCAGACAATCACTACCCTGATCATGCCGTGTCTGGATGAAGTTGATATTTGATGGGATAAAGTAGGCAATATTCGGCAAGTGCCCGTGATAGTGAATAACATCATAATGACCGGCACGCCGTAACACCGCTTGCGCAAAGCGCCGCGCGATTACGCTACGTTTATACGGGACAAAGCAGCCGAGAGTGAGTTCTTTCCAGCCCGTGAACTGACCATGCAAGGCAGGTATGAAATGACCGCTGATATCAAACTCTTCACCGGCATCACTGATCGAGACATCATCATTACCCATCAGGTCAACCTGATGACCGGCCTCAGTGAGCGCACGCGCCAATGCAAGCACATGGCGCGCCAAACCAC